>Ga0157371_10000104_pt1 | contig 128065 bp, 117 predicted proteins | sample C45metaG_FD_113462 | JGI IMG/M metagenome (GOLD analysis project Ga0157371, IMG submission 113462) | Corn rhizosphere microbial communities from Kellogg Biological Station, Michigan, USA - C4-5 metaG | ecosystem: Host-associated > Plants > Roots > Rhizosphere > Soil | place: USA: Michigan...
ACCGTGCCGCTCACGCAGCTTCTCAGCGGCCAGGGTCGGGCCGAAATCGGCATAGCTGTCGCGGATCAGGCCACGCACGCGCGACTCCAGGCCGGGCGGTAATTGGTTGTTGCCCGGTTGCCCCCTTGGTGTCGATTCTGCAGACCCGCCGCACCTTGAGCCTGATAGCGTCGCAACAACCGCAATGCTTGGCGGACGCTCACGCCCAGCCTGACTGCCGCAATGCCAGTCCTGAGGTGCCCATCCGCGAGCGCCTGGAGGATCTTGAGTCGATCGAGTTGCCGCATCGTCAAGGTAACCGTGTCCGGGCGCATGGCCGACTCCTTCAAAGCAAGGAGCCGTCTAGGCTACGCTCAGTCACTCGGACATTTGAAGTCGTCGAACCTAAATCGCCTAGCCCTGAAAGCACGGCTCTTCGGGGCAGTTTGGCTACAACGCATTATTGCGTCCATGACGTCCCGGACGTAATCGTAGGGCGACAAATGCCTTTCGACAGAAAAATGCAGTGACAAATTCGCGGAAAAATGTGTTCGTCAACGCATTTTTCAAGTGTGGAACACGTGTGAGGCTCAGTACAGGGCAGGCAATTCCAAATGCACTAGGCCACTAGCCACGGGGGTTGCGTTAAATTCAAACTCATAAAATCGCGCCCAGTAAATAGAAAAAATCGTCCGTCACAGTGATGTTGTGCATGGATTTATCGAAGCCGAAACAAAAAAATATATGAGCTCTGTTTTTTTTGTAAAACTCGTGGCTCGAGCCTTTACTTTGCCGGCATTTATGCTTATGTGTAAGCAGAATTGGAACACGTCAGAACTTGACTGGCCAATGTAAGACAAGCGGTTGCATGGCAGTGCGACCGCTCGAGTGGCTGAATGAAGCGCTTCGGATGAGGGAAATTTATCGAAACGCAAGCCCAATGTATTCGCACCTTCACTTAGTGGGTGAGCGGTACGTTAGCCCTCGATATGCAAATTGCTTTTGGTTGAAGTCGCGGCCAAAGTCAAGGCGATTTCGCGCCTAGTATTGGCGATCGGGGCCTTCGTTAGAAAAATCTATCGAGGCGACGATGGTACGAGTGATTCAGCCTAACTTAGGTCGACGTGTTAAACCAAGGGGTGCAGCGAAATCCTCTTATAGAGGCCGGCGCACGTTGTATATCTTTGATTCGCCGCGCAATCGTCAACGCTTCCAGGTGTATGGTCAGCTTTGTTTTGCCCACTGCGTTCTCGCAGAGGGTGATCCAAATATTCGGCGCTATCTACCATCAAAACCGCCGGACGAGCCCAGCGAGGGCCTCTATCGACAGACGGTTATGGTGGAGCGTTGTGACGGTCATTGGGAGCGATGGCAGTTCGAAAAAAGGCACGCCGATGACTGTGTAGGCGACGCCAAGCTCGTCCTCAAAACAGAAGATCAGATCAGGCGATCCAAGTTTTTGCTAATGAATTGGATGGCCTTGTGCGCTGATCAAAATCGCGTGCGGGGCGAATCATTGGCGCGGGAGTTGGGAGCGCTCATGAGGGCGATGGATGGTTGCGAACGCCTGACAGTTCAGCAGGCTATCCGCATCGAGGGAATCGATCCTGCACTGATGCTGGGGGTTATCGCGATGCAGTTGGCAGATGGCCTTCTGTGCTGCGATCTGGAGCAGACGCCCTACTGTCTAACCAGCGAACTCTGGCAACCATGAATATCCGGTCGGGATCGCGCCGAGCCCTCATTCCCTTCGAATATCGCGACCTCGAGGCTTGGCCTAGCGTTGATGTTGCCTCGCTTGGCGAGAAGAAGCGCACCCGCTTCTATGCGATGAAATCTGCGATATCACTTTATCATGCCGGCGTAGATTTTACCGAGATAAAAAAGAGAACGAAGATCTCGGAAAACGAAGTGAGAAGAGAAATTCATCGTTGCTTGGCGCCGGATGGCCGCGGGTCAATTTTCGGCTTCAGAGCAATTGTCGAACGGTGTCGGGTGGCTGGATATGAGCGAAGGAAATCTACTTCTCGGCCAAAATCAACCCTGTCATGTGGGTTATCCGGTGCGCTCGGTAGACTTTTTGAAGAGCACCCTGATCTGCAGGAAAGAATCGAGTCCCAGTTCTTCGGGAGCTGTAAAAGCGAATACTATTTTGAGCCAAAAAAATCGATAGCAGATATCCACCATGATTTCATCAACGAATTGAAATCGATCGGATTGACTGATGTCGACTGGCCATTTAATACGGAAAACCTCGGGTACAAGAGCTTATCGAGATATCTCAGGAAGCTTCTGAAGGATCAGCCCGCGAGGTATGTCGAAGGTCGGCATGGTACAGAGTCGGCTCGGCGCCTTCGCGTTGGAACTGGTGTAGAGCCGCTCCTTCGGGCGAATATTCCATCAGCTATTCTTGAGTTGGATTACGTGATGATCGACGCGCCCGGCGGCATCGTCATCATCTCTGATCCACTTGGGGTAGAACATAGGATTCTTGCGGAACGATGGTATGTCGGCGTCCTGGCGGACGCATACGACGGCGCGATCCTAGGGGTGAGTCTTGCACTGGAAAGAAATCCGAGTGCCGACACGGCTCTGCAAACCATCTTGAGTTCCATGCAAGATGAATGCTACGACACCACTCCCATTTTGGAAGCGCTTCTTCCTTCGGGGAGATGCCTAATGCCTTCGTTACTTCCGCAATATCAACGACAGGGATGCAGCCTCCTGCGAGTGGACCACGGCTGGTGCAATCTCGCTGAAGATTTCGTCAATAACGTCATCGATGTAATGGGTTGTACGGTTGAATTCGGCGAACTTTTCGCATGGTGGATGCGGGCCGTGGTTGAGAGAATGATCGGCGTGTTCCATGCGCGTGGCCTTCATCGATTTGCTTTTACATGTGGGAGTGGCGCGGATGACACGCGACGCCGCAACCCTGAGCAAGCGGCCGAGTCGTTTGAGGTTCGTATCGAAGATATCGAAGCCATCATCCTGGCGACGATATACGACGTTAACGGCACGCTCGGGAAAGAGCGCTTCTTCGGAAGCACATTGTTGACGGTGAGGACGCGATTCTCGGCGGATCCGAGCCTCGGATGGCTGCCTCGGCCCCTACCTAAGTCAACCGAAGCAATCGCGAGACTTCTGGATCATCAAGTCGTTGTCCCCGTAAGCGGAAATGCGAAGAAGGGGATACGCCCCTATTTGCAATATGCGAAGCGAAAATATACCAATCCGCGCATCGCGTCAGATTTCTCCTTACTGCACAAGCAGGTGCGCCTGCACATCGATCGCCAGGATCCTCGCAAAGCCTCGGCATCCTTGGCTGACACCGGCGAGGATTTGGGGACGCTCATAGTAGAACGTAAATGGCGCGAGTGGCGCATGTCACTTCGGGAAAGCACTATGCTCACTCGGCACACCTGTGCACGGCCATTGGATCGTGGTCGCAGCACGCCAGAGGCGTTCCTTGCGGCCAAAGCGGACGAACTCATTGCAAAGAAGAGACCTTCAGGAAACAGGGGGATGGTCCGCGGGGCGGTGGACTATGCGCGGCACAAACGGTCCGTGCAAACGGATGTGGGGCGGTCTGAGGCCCAGGCTAACAAAACCTCGTTGGCCTGCGGGGCACGCAATCTCTTCGGCATCTTCCGACTGGCAGGTAACGTGGAGGACGATGATGACTAACAACACGACCGCTCCCCTGAGTCGAGGGCCCGAATGGTGGCGGCAGCAGGCCATCTGCCACCCCTTGCTTGCGAAGCACAATCGAATTCCACTATGGACGCCACCGGTTGAACGGTTCTATGCACGGGCCAAATGGCTCATTCTGCAAAGGCATAGCTTTTATGTGGACGAGCCCACAGGAGAGGGGAAGTCTGCTGTGGCGAACGCACTCGTTGATCGTATCCAACGGGATCTTGGTGACATCGTCACCATTGTCTACTGCACCCAGAACAAGCAAGGGCCATCAGTGCGTTCATTCTTCAAGGGGTTTCTAGACACTATCGGGAGTCCCAGCACAAGCGGCGAGACGTGGGATTTGCAAGCACGTGCACGTCGCCGCTTGGTCGCCTTGGCCAGCGAAACCACTTGGCGGACCATCCTGCTCGTTATCGACGAAGCGCAGGCGTTGTTAGTCGACGATTTGGAGTTTGCTAAGGACATACAAAACCAGCTTGAGAGAGAGCACATTGACCTTGTAGTTGCGCTGTTTGGTGAGTCTCCAATGCTTGAATTGGTCAGTGCGAGTGCGGGGCAGGCTAAACACTACGCCTGTTTTGACAGGTTCACGCACCACAGGATCCCGATCGACGGTTACGACCGTGAGTCACTCACTTGCTTGCTTAGGATGATGGACGTTTCGATTTGGCCGCCAGGGTCAGGACTGACATGGCCAGGCTTCTTCTATCCGCAGGCGACTGCCCACGGATTTCGTTTTGAGCACCAGGCGGGTCGTGTCTGGCACGCTTTGAAGGAAGCCAACCTAGTCAGGTCGTACGAGGACAAAACAGTGGTTGCGCGCAGAGTCTTTGAGCTAATGGGCTATGTAGCTGCGAACGCGGAACACTACGACGTGGACCGTTCCGACCTGGATGATCAACTGTGGACGGCCGCCGCGTTGTTTTGTGCGGGAGAACAGGACGTCTGAGCCAGGAGATACGCTGGACTAGCATGCGCGATAGCGAACGAGGGTGGACTGGGTCGTCTTGGTCCGTTTTGCCATTTGAGTCGTCTTTCTCCGTTTGTACACGGTTCGCTTGGCTCAATGCTCTAGATCGCGCGCAGCTCGATCGTCTGGGCGTGCTTAGCCGAGTCAAACGCGCGCGTACCTTCCTGGCCCATGAAACAAGCATGGCGAGCAACCTTCAGCGCGTGCTGCAACGCCCGCTCCCGCTGCCCATTGAGCACGCTTTGTTCGAAAGCAACGCCATAGGCCTGCTGGGAAGTTTGTTTTCTTGCTCATTGCGAATCTGTCCGTTGTGCCTGGAGGCGGGGTATCACGCTTTTTGGCATCAATGCCGGCCTCTGGTTTTGTGCCCCATCCACGGGGTGGTGCTGATGGAGCAATGCATGACTTGTGCCAAACCGCTGCCATCCTTTGGTGACGCTGCGTTGTATGTGCGCCCGTACGCCTGCAACGCCTGCGGCCATCCCTACTGTGGGGCGGACTTCACAATCGACGCCTACTTGGATTTCCGTCTGCACGCCGATCTTCTGGCCGAACGATTTGCCGAGATCGCGCGGTGGTTTGAGCAACTTGACGGAAGCTTGAACTGGGCATTCTTTAGGGATGAAGAAAGCGAACGCTATTGGGCAGCGCGATGGCGCCTCGCATACGATTTTTGTGGCTCCATCGTGCCGCCTCCCGCCGACTGTCCGCGGGTGGAGCATCGGGGGATCGTAATGCGGCATTGGGTGAACGCGCCGGCGCGGGGAGCTTACCATGCGCAGGGTTTCATCAATAGGCGCGAAAGCGATCGCGTTCAACAGATCTATCGCTCGACTTTGCGGCTCTTGAAAGCCTGGTTGCACAATCGAGTGCCAGCGTGCTGTGACGCGAGTGCCTCGCACAGGACGCTACGGATTGGCCACGACGGGATGATTGAGTTGCAGGGAGATAATTTTGAGCTCGCTTATCTGCTACTGCGATGTGTGTTGTCCGATGATGCTTTTGCCGGAAACGTCCGTAGAGTGACCGACGACATTGCGCGGGCCTCCCCAGGTCCGGCACTCGCCTGGTTTATGCCCTCGTTCGATATGCCGCGTATAGCGGTCCGTTTGGTCTTTTTGTGGCTTTACACAAAAATGATGGAGTTTGTGATCGCACATAGAGGCCGATGTGTCGTCTCCTTTTTTGAGATCCAGGATTTTCTCGGCAGGTGTGATTCGCCGGTGCTTTTTGGCAACACTCAGCAGGTGCGTCAGGGGATGATTATTTTTCGGTCGGCGCTGGACATCCCACTGTTATAGATTCGGCAGCCGGTAGCCAGTGCTGACGTACGAATTAGCTACATCCGCAGTGTCGGAAAGGGTCTGGTTTCGTACGCTTCAGTTATGCAGCGACCCCATCCTTTCGGGAGCTTGGGCGGGCCGCCTCAACGGCGACGCAGGGGGATGCTGTTTTTTGGGGGACGACAGTGCTCCGGGAGGCGCCTTATGTTGATCCACCCGCGGTGGTCGTAGATTTCGATATGTCTGCACGAAAAACGTCTGCGCCTACATTCATGTCCGAATGGGCCCCGTAGCAAATAGAAACTATGCGGGTTGCGCTGGCTCAAGAAGCGACGCAGGCGTGACGTTCAGTGCAACAGCTAAGCGCTCGATGTTGTAGATGGTAACGTTTTTCTCGGAGCGCTCGAGCATGCCTACGTAAGTGCGATGCACTCCGGCCCGTTCCGCGAGTTCCTCTTGGGACAATCCGAGCGCGAGACGCCGACGCCGTACATTCTCGGCGAATACAGTGACAAGGTGGCAGTTCTGTGGCGCAACGGACATATGCCAAATGTCCGTCGTTGCACACTATGGTTCTACATACTATGATTAGCATATCGCCGGCGACAAGCGAGATGTCGAGTGGCAATAGGTCCGTTCGGTAGGGGGTACATTGAAGTCTCGTAGTCGCAGTCAGTCAACCAACATGTCAGGTCATAGCACGCGCGAATTGCGGATCGGATTCGAGGGCGGCAAGGTCGTCTTCCAGGCTCTCCGGAGCGGATTCAACTTCGTGCTCGATCAAGGGGAGGTTAAAGGGCTGCTCTTTCACGAGGCCTCCAAGAAGCTTGAAGTCTCATTGCATCGTGGAAGCACGGTCAGCATCAGTTGCGATTTTGAGAATGCGAAGTTCTTCGCCGTGCGCCTGCTTCCCGAAGAGCGTGATAACGAATTCATGTATCAACCCATTGTTGGTGAGCAGTGCCACGCATGGGATGATCTTCGTTAGACGATCATCGTCGGTTCCCTGACCAGTCCCAGGGCATCATCTGCTGATAGCTTCAAACTGTGTGATGGTGTATGGTCTGCATGTAGTAGCACCACCTGATTGCACTCAAATATCTCCATGGCTGCCAACGACATCCGCCGTCACCAGCTGACCCCACAGGTCGGTTACGGCAGCCGTGCGCTCGCTCCAATCGAGCGCTCTCATACACGAATAGCAATCTGACCCTGGCCTTATTGATCCCGATATAGACGGGCTAGTCAGTTGCGGCAGTACGCTGCCCTTCGTGTATGGAGAAATACCATGTCCTCTCCGCAATTTATTCCGGAGCATTCACCCGGTTTTTTGCCCTTGGGCGAACTCTCGGTTCTGCGTAGCGCCGCCGCATGGCAGTTGCTGATTCCCGCGGATACGCACTCCGCCCTCGTGATGGCTCGACAAAACAGCGGAGACCGAGCGGAGCCCAAGGAGGAGATTCCCGATTGGACCACAGAGAGACGTTCCACCGCCGAACAGCAGGCTCAGACGCCTCAGCGGCCCAAGCCCAGGCATGTGCAGATCTTTGACCCTGAGGCCCTGGAGCAAGCACGCGAACGCCTACGTGCCGGAGAGCGGGAACAACAGCGGTATGGGTTGACCTTGTTGGATCAAGCCAAGAGTGGTGGTGGATACCGGGCCTTGCCACGTCTGCGGTCAGCGCTGAATCGGCTCGACGCGTCGCGGTACATGTTTGGCAATCTGCGTGAGCCGATCAAAAAACTGAAGATCGATCTCACGCTCGTAAGTGCAATGCGGTCGAAGGATTTTCGTATTCGCCCGATGTTGCTGACGGGGCAACCCGGTGTCGGCAAAACACAGTTCGCGCTGAAGCTGGCGGAGATTCTGGGTGTGCCGATGCAGAAGTGGTCGGCGGGAAGTGCGCAAGCCGGCTTCCAGTTGACCGGCGGTGATGGTGCCTGGCGGAGCGCGCGACCTGGGATGATCTTTGAGATGCTGGCAAAAGGCACCTCAGCGGCGCCTGTCTTCGTTCTCGATGAAGTTGACAAGATTGGCTCTGACAATCGCTACTCCGTCACAGCGGTGCTGCTTGATCTGCTTGAGGCGGGGACTGCCAAGACCTTTGAGGACTCATTTCTCCGCGCGACATTTGATGCGAGCCGGGTGGTCCATGTTCTTACGGCAAATGATCTGGATGCAGTGCCTCCCGCACTACTGAGTCGGGTAGAGGTATTCGATATCCCACCACCGGCTGCCGAGCAACGGCTCCAGATCATTCTGTCGGAAGCCCAGCGCTTGCGCCGCGCCACGGGCTACCGCATCGAATTGGACATTCACGCTGCAGAGGGTCTCGCTGAACGGTGTGATCTCGACCTGCGCAGGACGCAGCGGTTGGTAGCAGATGCATTTGCCACGGCGATGGCTTCAGGAAAGCTTATCGCTACGCCAAATGCCCCGAGGCACGCGAGCCGCAGAGCGATCGGCTTCGTCACAGACCATCAATCTGACAGGAAAGCTAGCGGCGGTACGCAATGAGAATCCTCATCCTCAGCGATCTTCACCTTGAATTCTCATCGTTCGACATTGACGCGGCTAACGCCGACGCCATCGTGCTCGCAGGCGATATTCACCTCGGAACAAGGGGCATCCCGTGGATCCAAGCGCAGTGTCGTGATCTGCCTGTCATCTACGTGCCCGGCAATCATGAGTTCTACAAAGGCGAGCACAGTCGAGTGCTTCGAGATCTGCGTGCGGCGTGCGCGGCGACGCCGAACATTCATCTACTCGACATGGACAAGATCACGATCGGGGATGTGGAGTTTCTCGGGACCACGCTCTGGACAGATTTTGCTCTGTATCGCAGGACAGGATATGGTGGCCTTGCGGCCGAGGGCTATGCAGCCCAAGGTATGAGTGACTTCACCGGTGCGATCCGTTTCGAGACGCATGGCGTGTTCAGAAAACTCCAGCCGCGGGACACCATCCGCATGCACATCGCCGCACGGCAATGGCTGGACACCGAGTTGCAGGTTCCGACGCAGCGCAAGCGCGTTGTTGTCACCCATCATGCTCCTTCGGAGCGAAGCGTGGCTCCGCAATATCGAGGTGACCGCCTCACGCCGGCGTATGCCAGCGACTTGGACGCTCTGGTTCACATGGCAGACCTATGGATCCATGGTCACATGCATGACAGCGTTGACTATGTCGTCGGGAAATGCCGAGTGATTTGCAATCCGAGAGGTTATGCGCCGAGGGGACGTAGCGCAGAGAACTCTGCGTTCGAGGCTGGCTTGATCATCCAAAGTGAGATTGCGGCCACGGCCGGCTGAAGGATTGGGTCGCATGGCAGTTCACGCCCGCCGGCAATACGTCCATGGAGCGATAAACATGAATCCGACTTCTAATGGAGGCGAGTGCTCAGCGGTAGCGCTTTCTATTGCGCTCTCTCCCTATCTCGCCAAGGTCCTGCGAAGAGGGTGCATCGATGGCGACGGTGCTCTTCTGCCGCGGCTGGAGCGTGCGGTAGCGCCGCTGTCTATAGCCGATCAAGAAACCGCCCGACGGTTCCGTGACGGTCTGGAGCATGGGCGGCTCGAAGTCCATGGGGCTTCCATCTCGGTTGTAACCGCAACTCTGCTGGGAAAACTACGCGAGTTTCACGACCCTGCGGGACTGGGTTACCGAGTAGATAGCACATTCAGCGATTCGGACGAGGAATGGTGCCGGATGTCGGAGAGAGGGCAAGGACGGTTTATCGAGGAGGCTCGTGACTTGGCTTCTATGGCATCGCAAGCTTGGCGCAAGATGGAGGACTGTCGCGAACCCCGGTCCTGAGGATTGGCCTCACGGAGCCACGTGCAATTTCAGCGTACACAGGGATGTTCAACGCAACGTGAGAAGTTCGCATGCACCGAAGCACTCGAGCCTGAGCAACGGTTGCCGTGCGTCGTGGCAGAAGTTCGTAGGCTGCAGCGGGTCATAGGCAAGCGCATTGAACTGGACGTCAGTGCGGCAGACGCCTTGTGGGGTGCTACCCATCGGGATGCAAGCTTTTCTGGGCACGATACCGACATTTGAACTGAATCGCCCCGGCCTCGGTAGACACCTGCAAGCCTCAAACTAGAGGTTAGACAGGAGAAGCAATGAGCGCACAGAGATAGCCGAGGAATTCAAGATCGAGGCAGTCAATCAGGTCATGGACCGAGGCCACAGCGTTGCCGAGGTTGCGCAGCGGTTGGGCGTGAGCCAACACAGCCTGTACCAGTGGATCAAGCAGCGCCGCCAGCCCGTGGCAGAGCAGCAAGGGCAGGGATCGCAATCAGACGAGGTACGTAGGGTCAAGGCCGAGCTCAAGCGGGTGACCGAGGAGCGCGACATTCTAAAAAATGTATGGTCTACCCCGTTTTGCAAGCTGTCTCTTGCCGACGTCAGAAGAACGTTTTGCGTCAATGTATCCGGCCTACAGTTGGGAACGCTCGTTCCCGGCCTTGATGGAATCCGCGGGCGCCTTGCCTCATAAAGCGTTCAGTCATGAAGGACTGCTTTTTTAGCCAGGCGTAAGGTGCGCCGGTCAACGGTTCTGTCATCAACAATCGCGGCTCGCAAAAACAAGACGGTATGACTTCCTTCGGATGTTCGATGGCCCTCAGGCGGTCATCAGCGCATTCGGCCACACAGCAAGATCGCGCCCCTTGCCGAACGCTTGGCCACTACCGATCGCGGCGACCATGGCGCTGGCGATGATCGGGCCGACCCCTGGCACGGTAGTGGCACGACGGCACAACTCGGAGTCTTTGGCAATCTCATGGATCTCGGTGGAAACCGAATCGATCTCCTTGTCGAGCCCCTGCCAGCGTTCCCCGCAACCGCTGCAAGAGTTGACGCATCCTGATGGACAGGCCGTTCTCTGTATCTTCCAGAACACGCGGCAAGCTACGTGCGAACAGCGCACGGCCGACAGGGATCACGATGCCGTGCTCGAGAAGCAGGGCTCGCAGCTGGTTCACGACAGCGGTGCGTTCAACGATGAAGCGCTGCCGGACACGGTGCATAGCTTGCATCTCCAACTGGTCGGTCGACTTGAGCGGTACCGTTCGCATGGTGCCGCGGCTGGCGGCCTCGGCGACCGCCTCTGCATCGTTGAAGTCGTTCTTGTTCGACTTCAGGTAGGGCTTCACAAACTGAGTTGGGATCACACGCACCGTGTGTCCGGCGTTCTGGAAGCATCGCCCCCAGTATTGCGAGCCGGGACAAGACTCCATGGCGACGATGCACGCCGGTGCGGTGGCTGCAAACTCCGCAAGCTGGGTGCGATTGAGCTTCTTGCGAAACAACGGATGGCCCTGCTCGTCCATAGCAACGAGGTGGAACCAGTTCTTGCCGAGATCGATCCCGATGACGCGAACAGCTTCTTTGGTCATGATGGCCTCCCGTTGAAGAAGCTCCAGTATGCCGATGCTCGACTGGAAGGGCAGACCATTCCATTAGGCCGCAGCGTACTTTGCCAAGCAGTCCGGGTGAAGTACGCCTTCATCAAGGCGCACGTGGGTCAATACAGCGTGCGCCGTCTGTGCCAGGTGATGTCGGTGCATCCCAGTGGTTACTACGCGTGGCAGGCGCAGCCCTTGAGCCCACGAGCGCAAGACGATCAACGCCTGCTGGGGCTGCTCAAGCAGGCCTGGCTAGAGAGCGGCGGCGTCTATGGCTATCGCAAGCTCACCGTGGACATGCGCAACTTAGGCGAGCGCTGCGGCAAGCATCGCGTGGCTCGGCTGCCCAAGACCGAGGGGCTGCGTTCTCAATCAGGCTACCGGCAGCGTCCGGTGACGTGGGCCGGCAAGCCGGCGGTAGTCGCGCCCAACCACTTGCAACGGCGATTCACGGTCGACTGCCCGAACCAGTCCTGGGTGACGGACAACACCTATATCCGCACACACGAAGGTTGGCTGTACCTGGGCGTGATCATCGATCTCTGGTCGCGCATGATCGTGGGCTGGTCCATGGGGCAGCGCATCGATACCCAATTGGCGCTGGATGCCTTACTGATGGCGCTGTGGCGCCACGGCCCGCACCAGCAGCTGCTGATTCACTCGGATCAAGGGTGTCAGTTCACCGGCCACACCTGGCAGAGCTTTCTGCGCGAGCACAACCTGTTGTGCAGCATGAGCCGGCGTGGCAACTGCCACGACAACGCCGTGGCGGAGAGCTTCTTCCAGTTGCTCAAACGCGAGCGGGTGCGCCGGCAAATCTATGCCACACGGCAGGAGGCCAAGTCCGACGTCTTCGACTACATCGAGATGTTTTACAACCCAACACGGCGTCATTCGAGCGCCAACGGTCTATCACCGGTAGAGTTCGAACAACGCCATTCCCAACGGCTCGCGGGTGTCTACGAAAGCCCGGGCGATTCAGGCCGAGACTGGCAAGCCGCTGGAAGTGACCATCAAATCCATCCAGTTCAATCTTGAAAACTGGATGACCGAGGCTGGTGAGGTGACGTTTTCGTTCAAGCTTTCCAGCCCCGCATTCGATGATCTTGTGGGTAGCAGCGACTCAACCGCCGAAAGCAGCGCGGCATCCTGAACGGGTTAGCGGAACGAACTTCCAGACGGTGCTTAATGCGAACAATCTGACGTTCAATACGCGTGTTGGTCGACTCAAAACCGAGCTGTTCTATCCTCGGAACTGGCAGTCCACAACCATCGAGCCGTTCATCCAGGCTCTGGACGCCTATAACCGCTGGTACAACGAAAAACGGATCAAGATCTCACTTGGCGCTCTGAGCTCGGTCGAGTACCGCAGGAGCCTCGATCATTGCTCGCCAACGACGCGTGTTCGCGTTTACGTGCGTGAGCGGCCACAAGTTTGCTGAATTCGTATCTGTTGGGAGGGGCGTCTGCATTGCTGCCAAGTTAAGTGATTCTGCGGTTGCAAAGGTGCTGGTGCGTGAACGAGCCGTTTGTTGAGATTCACCGCAGTTGCGATCAAATGCGAACTCAGTTTCATCATGTCGATGTTCGAATACCCAAGTGCTGTTGCAGCACGTTTGAGGTTTTCGTAATCCGTATGATGCATTTCAACAATGATTGTCGGCACGATGTTCCCTCATAGTTTGCCGTTGAAAGCGCCTTGCTTTCAATTCATGTTTCTTGAAGCTCATCCTATTTTATTTATCCCAACCACGTTTCCTATCGGACTTGTCTGATTCGTACGAGTGATAACGCACGAAAGTTCATCCGACTTGGAGGCTCGCCGCAATTGAGAAGAGGAGGGCTGTCACGAAGTAGCTCCCGAATGTTACGCGGCCGTCTATCGGGTATTTATTCACGGAAGATTCGGAGCGCATTCACCAGACGAAAGGACGTGATCGGTATAACTGATGCGGGTCGAAGCATCTGTGCGTTTGCGCAGAGGAGAAGGGGCGCGGCGAGTCCGCGCATATATGCGCATCGCAAACCATGGGCAGTCGAGCGGTCAGCGGATCTCCTGCAGAGCAAAATTCCGTCGGTTGTCGCCCTTGGGATCTACCACTGCTACGTAGTGTTTTTGTTGATCCCAGACCGTGAGATGGTGGCTTGGTGGAGGCGCTTTGCTCGGTTTTTTGACCGTGGGAAAGGTTCCATGAACCACGTACGGCTCGTCATCGAGGGGCGCTGAAACGACCTTGACCAGAATGTTCGTCTTGTAGCGCTTGTTGATGATTCCGATTAGGTCGTCAATCGCGCTCCCGGGGCCGCCATCCATGTGCAACATCTGTCCCTTGTCGCTCGGGTGCAGCCGATCATACTCCCCTCGTACCGCCTTTACCTGGTCGTCCATTGCTATCGCGCCGATTCCGGGGAGCAAGGGTTGAAGTAGCGCGTAGATCGCACAGTTGTAGCCGTTCCCCGAGTTGGAAATAACCTTTTTGTCATTATGCTTCAGGAATTCCTCAAATCTCTTATTTAGGTAGTGGTACGAATCAATTTGCTGTTCGGGGGCGATTCGCTTGGTATCAGCATGCCTTCCGCAAGAAGCATCGTCGGCGAGATTTCTTGCGGATGCCTCATTGAACGTAGTTAGAGGAGTTGGCGAGGCGGGCGGTGCGGCGATATGTTTCGGTATGGTTATCGTTTCGCGCGTCGCTTCGGTTACTGTCGATTTTTTTGCAGGAGGGCCTTCGGGCAACGGCAAGTAGCACCGCTGGGCCAAATCTGCATTTGCGCCGTGAGCAGCACGCGTGCGGGAGCGAGGTGTGTAGGGTTGGTCTACGGGGTCATGCTGAGGCGGCCTAGGGGATTGGGGCGCCGGTGGTGACTGTTCCGATTTCTTTCCCGCTAATTCCTGCTCCACTTCTTTCAATGCATCGCTGACCCCTATGATGGTGGCGAAAACTTCGTCAAACGAATGCGATGCTTTGGCCGGCGGGATGGCGAACGCCGTCAAGAGCCCAACCACCAGTTCTCGGCAATGCTGAAGCTGTGAAGAAACGGACTCCAAACCATGCTTCGCAAGGTTAATGCCTTCGCGAATATTTTCATGATTCGCCGAATCCGGCTGCGCTGTGCGGCCAGTGGGACCGTTCGGTGGATGGTGTGTCGAACTGCTCGGTGCGTCGGGGGCACCCGAGGAAGTCCAATGCTGGTCGCGTCTTGGAGCGCTTCGGACCATGGTGATGTTGGTGCCCATATGGTTTCCGTCCCGTGGAGCCGCCTCGAAGGGCGGGCGGATGCCGGTGCCGAATGCGACGCCTGGGGTGATTTTAATCGTGACTGCGTCCATTTATTCTCTCGAGGAGTTACGGTGACTCTACCTGCCATGCCGAAATGCCGCATTTACGCGAGTTCACGCGGAATTTACATCTTTTGAGGCGCGGCGTTAACGTGGTGTCGACGGATGCCGAGATTCACAAGTCTCGCGAATCTCGATAGCCCAATCAGGCTAGCACGGGTGCGATTCCGGAAATTTTAAAAAACGTCCGAATTGCAATAGGCATCGCAGATAACCTAGCGTTGGATATTAGTTCGGAGTCCGTTCGTTGCCAGGGATTCGACGCGTAACTTTCCGTCGAGACTCTCGTTCTTTTTTGCCCGTCAAAAAAGTGGATCGGATCACAATAAAGTACGCGTTGTGCCAAGTGTCCCTGTGCTTTTTCTGCTGTCTCGGAGTACGACTCAAAATCCGCGGCGAACCGCCAAGACGGAGTAATTGAATGTCGGCGCCGATTTCGGCCGATTTTTGCAATGATGGAGATGGTGTGCGCGCTAGCATCAAGAAAACAACAGCCTGTTGGCATGGTGGACGGCTCTGGAGAAATTTGCGCGTTCACAACATACTTGGTGCCAGACGGTTGATGGTCTTCATGTTGCTATTCCCCCGGGGCGCACTTGCAGCTGAAGATAAGTGTTGAAAGCGCCCTGAACATATTTCGAAGGAGGTCCAATGCGTCCGATTCAATCTCAGTGTCAGAACGGCCCCGTAGAACTAAGAATGTACTCGTTTTCCGAGCCATCTCGTTTCAGTGATGATGTCACAAGGCAAATCGACGAATATACTAAGGGGAAGCACGTGATGGTATATAGCGGCTTCTCCGAACTCGGCTACCGCGATCCGTCGAAGCTTGAAGAGACGGTAAGGGAGCAGCTGGACCAGGCAATAGTGCGCTACGGATCGGAAAAGGTATGCGTGGCGGCTGGGGTAACGTCAGACGGCATTGGAATGGTTTACGCGGTGGCCGCGGAAATGGGCGTCGACACAATCGGCGTTGTTTCCGTAGAGGCTCAACGTAAGCCCGAATCCATATCGAAGGATTGTAATAAGGTCATTTATGTAGATGATCCCCAAGGAACTTGGGAGGTGGTCAATGCGCGAAACGAATCATATATGGTCTACCTCGCACGCAACATGGAGGAGTTCGGGAAAACCGGTGAGTTCCTGGCTCTTGGGGGAGGTCGCGTAGCGGTGAGGGAACTAAAGGAAGCGGAATCTTTGCGTATTCCTACTACGATTATGCCTGACTTCGAACCCGATCCGGACCAAGCCAAAGCCCGATTGAAGAAGGCGCCAGGCGAAGATCTGACTCCTGTTCGCACCCATTTGGGCATTTAAAGCAGGCGATTCTAGTACTAGGAGTCGGCCGAATACCTCCAGCGAGGCTTTTCCTCCGGCCAATAATCTCTTTGCTGGTGACCTCCGGCCCTACGGGGCCGATTTCCCATCTCCTCTTGGACACACTTGTCCATGAGACATGTGGGAAATTTTGTGCGTGAAATTTCTTGTTGCTATGACTCTGACTGCCGCAACCGTCGTCCTCACCGGTGTTACAGCCGCCGCCCCCCCACACGCTGGCAGCCCCTCAATGGGGCTACGAGGGGAGCGCTGGTCCTGACAAGTTGGCTCGACTGGACGTAGCAAATGAGGCCTGTGAGATGGGCGAGATTCAGTCCCCTTTCGATATCCCCTTCCCCAATGTTTGCGCCTCAATACTGGGCGCGTTCGACTTCGCTTACAACGCGATGCCGTTGAAGGTTATCGGCAACGACCATATCGTGCAGGTGACGGCAGAGCTTGGCAGCGCAATCATTGTGGGGGACAGCGCTATGAGCTGAAGCAGTTCCATTTCCACCATCCGTCCGAAGAGAAGATTGACGGTAAATCCTACGCGCTGGTGGCTCATCTCGCGCACGGAAACGCCGAGGTCAAGCTGGTGGTGGTCGGGGTAATGTTTGATGAGGGCGCGGAGAATCGAGCCCTAAAGACCCTCTGGGCCGACCAGCCGAGCGAAAAGGAAATGGTTGCGATCGCGTCTGGCACCAGCTTTAATCCCACCAGCCTATTGCTACCTACCCGTTCGTACTACCACTTCTCGGATTCTCTAACTACGCCGCCCTGCTCTGAGGGGGTAAGTTGGTTCGTGTTGAGGACGCCGGTGGAAGCTTCCAAAGCGCAGACCGAACGCTTCGCCGCGCGCTATCCCATGAACGCCCGTCCAACGTAGCCGCTCAACGATCGTGCGATCGATGCCGGCGGCATGTAATTTCCATGCTATGAAGATACCAACACCGCACCGCATCAGTGCTTCTCGTGATCCGTTTCCCCGAAGACCGGCTCCCGAGCAGGGGGAGCGAGATTGGGCGAGGGCGTGTATTGGGCTCAGTCGCGGCATTGCGTCACCCCGTGCCAATATGCCGTTCCCTATGCCCCGATATGACCATCAGGTGTATCTCGAGGATTTTGACTTCGAAGCCAATAGGTGGAATGGCGAGCCATCCCCTGCGCCTTGGGCGAGGGCGTGTACTGGGGTCAGTCGCGGCATTGCGTCACCCCGTGCCAATATGCCGTTCCCTGTGCCCCGACATGACCATCAGGTGTATCTGGAGGACTTTGACTTCGAAGCCAATAGGTGGAATGGCGAGCCATCCCCCGTGCCTCATCCTGCCGCGATTGAGCGGTTGAAAGAACAAGGCGCGACCGCCAACACCAGAGAACGTTGGGTACTGGGGGTAGCCCGGAAACCGGAGATTGAAATTCGATTGCCGGCGGCGCCCCGGAATTCACCGGAGCTAAGGTACATGACGCAAGAAGACAAGCAAGCTTTGAGGGAAGCGCTGACCCGTAACCAAGATCTATACGTTGACAAGTGGGCGGAAGATCGCGGCGTGAAATTCATTTCCGCAGTGATTTGTGCGAGCCTAATTTTGAAGAAGATTTGCGAAAGGTCTTTGCATGATGACCGCGAACCTTCCGGCTCCAGGTTGAACGCAAATCAAAGGAATATATAGACGCCGCTACGGCGGGCACAGCGCGCGTGACATGCGTTATCGTGCAGTCATCGATGTGATGTAGATCAATATTTTGCGTCCTCAGCATCAGGCAAAGCGACCTCGGTGTCCTCCGCATCATATTGGTCTCGCTGGTTCTTCTCAAGCTCAACAAACCACATTAGGATTTCTGCAATATCGTTTAGGCAGTCCTCAGAGACGAATGAATAACGGCGGTGTGTAAAGAAAATCTTTCTGGCAAGTGAAATATTCCGAACCACGGGGATTTTCATCTTCTTCGCGTGCTGAATGACTGCGAGGGCTCGCTCGTCGGCCTCCATTACCGAGATGAACGGCAGAGGTGCGATTTCCGGATTGATATATAGTCCGATGCCGATGTGAGTCGGGTTCGCGACAATAAATGTCGACTTTTCAACGTCCGCCAGGACATCACCCGATAACATTTCGCGCCCCAGACGTCGCTGCTCTCTCTTGATTTCTGGCGCACCGTTCTCGTCCTTGTTCTCACGCTTCACTTCTTCGCGCGTCATTTTCAGCTCACGAATGTAGAGCTGATATTCGAGAAACGCGTCTGCCAGCACAATCGTCAGCGCGGCCACGAGGAGCGTCAGCACTAACGAAAAAACGAGACCCCCTAACGTCGGTAGCAAACCTGTCGATGGGAGCCGCGACAGGCTGAGGATCTCCGTGCGATGGGTGCGCCAGAATATTCCCAATGCCAATGCAAAAACGGCCAGATACAAACACGCTTTGGTCGCATCCTTGATCGTTTTCAAGTTGAAGATTCGCTTGAATCCGGAGACAGGGCTAATGGCGGAAAAATTCAACCGTATCGCCTCGGTGGCAAAACGAAAACGCGACATCAGGAGGTTGGGAATCGCGGCCAGAACGATCACCAACAGAATGAAGCCTGCAATCGCGATGATGAATAGCTCGACGAAATTCTTGGTGTAATCGTGCAAAGGGGTGACAAAGCCGTTTTCGGCCGCGCGGAGCATGCTGTCGAATACCGCTATGGGCGAGATGCCATAGCGGATAAAGCACGTGCCACCCAGCAGCGTGATCAGTACAACGAGATCCTGGCTACGCCAGGATTTTCCACGCTTGCTCTCGTTCTGCTTTTTCTTCTCTGACGGCTTCTCCGTCTTGGCGCTTGAGCTCACGCGGCTCCCTTGAACATGGCGGGGAGCGGCCACTGATCGAACCGGTGATGTCCAAACCTCGGCGCTTCACCGCTGAAGTACATGAGCAGGACCAGACAAGCGGCGAGACTCTTGAGAGTCATCGCCACGGAGAATGGGTTCAGTTGTGGTGCGAAGCGAGACAATACGCCAAGCGATATTTCTACAAGCAACATTGCAGACAGCGCCGGCATGGCGGCGGCGATGCCGGAGAGCAACGCTCGTCCGAGCAACCTTGCGGAACCGTATACGGTCTTCGCATCCAGTGTTATTGCGCTCTCTATCGGGATCTGTCGATAGCTTGCTGCAAGCGTGTCGAGTAGATGGAGCAGGCCGCCGCCGAAGGCGAAGATGACGGTCCAAACAAGGCCCATGAGCGTGGCCAGTATTGATGCCTCAACGCCTGCGGCGGGATCGATAGCTTTCGCAAGCGTGGCGCCGCGCTGGTTATCCAACATTTCACCGCAAGCCAGGGCGGCGAAGTATGGGGCGCCGAACGCGAAGCCAAGAACGAGTCCAATGGAGGCTTCTTTGAGCACCGTTGCCAGCAATGGCAGGCTCGGCAGCGCCTGCGCCGAGGGCGCAAGAACCGGAAGGAGCGCGAGGGAGGTGAGCGCGAGCATCGCGCTGCGCACAATGCCCGTCAGCGCCTTCTCCCCGAAGAGGGGGATGAACATCAGTGCGGGGCCGATGCGGGCCAGCCCGACAGCGACACACAATACGGATTGCTCAAGGTGATGTGTCATGATGTCCACGATGCTTACCTGAGCGCCATCCGAAGGATATCGTCGCCGAAATTGAGAACGCGTGCGCCCAGCCAGCCTGCAATCAAATACAGGCAAAGACACACCGCAAGTAGCTTGATGCCGAACGGCAGACTTTGCTCTTGCAAATGCGTCACGGCCTGCACCAGTGCGACGCTAAGACCCACCAGTGTCGCGACAGCGATCGGAATGGCCGACAGTGCAACGATCAGGAAGAGCGCTCGGTCTGCGGCATGGAGTAAATCGCTCATATGTCTTGTTACCTTGCCAGATCGATATACTGAAGAATCAGGCCTTTCACGAGCTTTTCCCATCCATCCATCAGAACGAAAAGAATCAACTTGATAGGCAACGCGATCGTGACCGGACTCATCATCATCATGCCCAACGCCAGCAAGATGTTCGATACGAGCATGTCGACGACCAGAAACGGCAAGTAAATATAAAAACCAATCTTGAAAGCACTCTTCAGCTCGCTGAGTGCATAGGCGGGAAGCAGGGCGAGAACCGACGCTTGTTCGACATCAACGTTTTCTACGTCACGTCTGGTGCGAGGGACATCGCCACCGGCCGCATCTTCACGCAACTGTGCATCCTGTAGTTGGGTAAAAAAATCCACCAGCTCAGGTTCGGCGTACTTTGCCAGGTACTTTCTGTAGGCACCGAGCCCCTCATCGAGAAATGCGTGCACTGAGGCCTGATTTGAAAAATCGACATGATGCTCGTTGTAGTACTGCTGCACCTCGTTGAATATCGGCATCATGACGAAAGCCGACATGATGAGGGCTAGTCCGTTGAGGGCCAGATTCGACGGGACTTGCTGCAAGCCAATCGCGTTTCGCAGGAGCGAAAACACGATGGAGAACTTGATGAAGCAACTTCCCACGGCCAGAATGAACGGCAGCAGCGTGGCGAACGCGAGTGTTGCAATAAGTATGACGGGGTTCTGCGTCATGATCCCACGCCGGACTCATTGGGAGTCTTCATGATTTCGACGCCAAACGATTCCCCGATGCGAACCAACTCGCCTTGGGCGAGCCGCACGCCTCCCGCAACCAAATCGACCTGAGGTGTGAAGCGGGCCAACGGGATGGTCATCCCCTCCTGTAGTGCGGCGATATCCCCCACCGACATCGTACGTTTGCTAAGAACGAACGTAATCGTCACGGGCAGATCTTCAAGCACGGTGCTTGCCGCCGGCATCATTTCGGATTCACCGTCGCAGTGGCTGGCGTCGTCGTTGGTGTTTTGGCGCTCATCGAGCATCAAATAATCTCCACAAAAATGAAAGGAAAATAATGGGGTGGCGCCTGAGGACAGGACGCCGGCCTCAGGTGGAAGTCGCAGCACATCGCCCCGGGAGATCCCGGCAATTGCCGAGGCGGGAAGCACCACTTTTCCGAGGAGCCATTGCACATCGACGGGAAGGGTCGGATGTAACGGCGCCGGAATGTGAAACAACCTGGGCAAAGCTTCCAGATATAGATCGAAGGGGCCCGTACAAATCAGTGCTTTGGGTGTGGTGAAATCATTCTTCTGCGCAAAACCGCACACGTGTCGCCACAGAAATTCTTCCGATGGGGATGGCAGCCCTTGCGGCGAGAAGGCATCGATCACGAGCAATTCGGCGAGGTCGCGATCGATTTGTTCTGCAGGAATCGACGCGTCGCCAAGCCAGAAGTCGACTAGTTGTTGTAGCGGCACGAAGGCTCGAAGCGTTTGGGCCCCGCACTCGGCTTCCAGCGAGACATAGTCTGTACCCGTGCTCAGCCGTGTTGCGCGAACTCCCTGCAGCCCGGCGGCCAAGATCGAATTGCGCATTTCGATCATGGCGGGATCGACCTGACGAAGCTTGAGATCCCGACTCATGACTCTTGCTCTTCGAATGGCGCCTGCGGTTTTCCACGTCGTTGACGTTCCTGTGCGCTGTCGGAAGCCGCAAGCGCCAAGGGGGATGCCAGATGAATCGGCATTGCTGTAGTCTTTTTCCCCGCATCCGTCGACTTCTTGTCCATGCCGGCACGAAGGGCGTTGTGCACGCGTGAATCCGATGGGGTAGCAACGATCGAACGCCCGAATTGCGCGCCGTCGAGATTAAGCTTGACCGCGGCGTCAGCGCCCCAGGACGTGAAGCGATAGGTAACCTCGTACGTCTCGCTTCCATTGCCCGATTCGACAGGTGTCGGTTCGACGAGGGCCTGCGAAGCGACTTTGATCTGTTGCCGCACCGTTCGGGGCTGCGGCCGCTCCTGCGGAACGTCATGATCCACGGGCATGGGGGTGGCAGCCAACGAGGGCATCGGGACTCGCGCGCCCACGACAGGCGTATGCACCTTTTCCTCATTCGCATGCCAATTTTCGGACGCCTCGTCCCGAGTGCCGGTGCGATAATGCCGGCGTTCGCTCCCCGTTCCCGGTTCGGCCACATGGTGCTCGTGGATCGCCGCGACATCGGCCCGAAGCTCTGCCTCGTCGGTTTGCGATGCGCGTCTAACGGGGCGTTGAACCAGCCCTGGACCGTGTGAGCGAACGCGCGCGGACTTGGCATGGCTGTGGGACACCTTTTCCACAGGGTGCTCGTGCCTGGGCGACTCGCCGCTTCTTTCCGGTGCTACACGGGGCGCGGGGTGCGGGAGGGCCCCGGCCGTCACCTGTTGAGGCGCGTTGGCGACAACGCCGTTGAAACCGTCGAACGGCAATGTTGCCATCTGCCGGGAGGTGTCCTCACCGGCTGGCGTACTCGTGGCGCTGTTGCATGCCATTGGGGCCGTCAGCCTCGACGCGGCTTGGTAAAGCGGGATGTCGATATGCATCGGGAGTGCCATCGGCACCTTCCATTCGTCTTCATCATCGTCCAGTTCGAGGGGAATGGACGCGCTTACATAGAACCTGAAGACCGGCGCGCTCGTGTCCACATCGGTGTCTGTCGATGCTGCTTGTGGGAGATCGCGCAACGGACTTTCGGACATCTGTACGACGGCCGCCCGCACTCGCTCAGCGAGTTCAGGCGTGGACGCCGCGTTGCCTACGGTGAGGTCGCCACACTGCGACGCGCGTGCTGTGTCAAATTTCATGCCGGAATACCTCCGGAACCATCGATTTCTTCTTGAAGATGCATACTGATTGTTTCCTCTCTATGCCAAAGGCGAGAGACGTGTTCGAGCTTGTCGCGTTCGCGGTGGGCGCGTGCGACCGCGGATTGAGCGATTGACGCCTCTTGCACCGCAACCTCGATATTCGAACGCAACTGGACTTGCGATAGCGAGAGATCCACGCGTTGAACATCCAACATGCTGGCACGGCGGCGGAGCGAAAACAGGCCGTTCCTGTCCGTAAAGCCGCGATGCTGTTCGAATAGCGATTCCCGCTCGCGATCCAGTTGAGCAATGCGATGCTGAGTGTCTTCGAATTGCTGCTTTAGCGCCTGAACACTGGCGCGTGCGCGCTGCAAGTCATTAAGTGCGCCGCGCACGCGCATCTGCCCCAGTCCATGCAGCGCCTTTAACTGGGCGCGCTTATCCCGCGAGTGCATGCAGTCCCTCTAACGTGTCGCCGAAGGCGACGCAGTCATCGATGCTCTGCTTTAACCATGCATCGATTTCGGGTCTGGCTTCCAACAAGGCGTCAACCTCGGCGTCCTGACCGGATTGGTACTCGCCAAGGTCGAGCGCCAATTGAAGATCCGACAGCTTGGCCAGCTTGCTGCGCAACCCGGAGGCCGCTCCGTGGTGCTGGGCGTCTACGATCTGCGTCATGACCCGGCTTACGCTTTTCAACGTGTCGATGGCAGGGTAATGACCTCGCTCGGCCAGCTTGCGAGAGAGGTAAATATGCCCATCGAGAATCGAGCGAACTTCCTCCCCGATGGGATCCCCCAGATCTTCGTCTTCCAGCAATACGGTGTAGAACGCTGTGATCGCCCCCTGGTCGAGTGCGCCTGGGCGCTCCAGAAGTGCGGGAAGCGCGTCAAAGACCGAGGCTGGGAAGCCACGCCGGGCGGGCGGTTCGCCCGCAGACAAGGCGATATCGCGCAATGCGCGCGCGTAGCGCGTAATGGAGTCGACGATCAGCAGAACGTTTAGTCCGGCGTCGCGATAGCGCTCCGCGATTGCCGTTGCCAAATGCGCGGCGTTGCGGCGCTCGGCGGCAGGGCGGTCCGAAGTGCTGCACACGAGGATCGTCTGGGCTCGCTTGTCCTCGGGAATGCCGTGGTCGATGAATCCGCTCGCTTCGCGACCGCGCTCGCCGACCAGGGCCACGACGTAGACGTCGGCCTTTGCGTGGGTGATCAACATCGACATCAACGTTGTCTTCCCGCCGCCTGCACCGGCGAAGATTCCCATGCGTTGTCCGATACCACAGGTGAGAAGTCCATCGATGGCCCGCACGCCCGTCTCGAAGACGTGAGCGATGCGGCGACGGCGCGCGAGCGCCGGAGGGGCTGCGTCGAGATCCAGCGAGCCGCCTCGTGCCAGCCGGTAATTCGGTGGCGCCAGTCTCGCGATCATGCAGCCTTCGCCGTCGATCGCGGTACCCAATGCGTCCTCAGACAACTGTGGCATCGCTCTGCGTCCAGACGGGACGACCCATGCCCCACGCGGAATGTCTTGCGTATTGCCGAGAATGCTCAGAATGGCCTCCTGCTGGTTGAAGCCGATGGTCTGTGCCTGGCAAAACCGCGTTGCCGGTTGGTGCGGATCGCTTACTACATCGCACCGCTCACCAATGAATGTCCGACGCAGCGGGGCATGAATGACCGAACCATGAAGTTTGGACAATTGGGCGCTATGACGTATCCATGATGAACAATGATGCTTGTTCATACTCTGGCGACCTCGCACAGTTGTCGGGCTCGTTCGTAAAACCCATCAAGTGATTGAGAGAATTCTCTACCGCCTCGCAGGTGCGAATCCGCGACGACCGCCGTCAGATAGAGGTCGCCGTTGTCTTCGAGCAAAGAAACTGTGTGGTGGCGTGCCCACAGTGCTTTCGGTGCAACCAAATCGAGAATTACCGTGGTAGGACAATTCCGCAGGTTGGCAACCTGCTCGGAAAGACAGCACGACAGCACGACCGCGTCATCCACGGCTTCGATGCAGATGGTCGGGACCTCGTTGAAGTTAAGTTCCACCGCGGAATGCGGATCTAATTCCTCAGTCAGTTTGTCGATGCAATTCGCCTGAGTGAGGGCTTCCTTGATAAGCGAAATGAGGTCGAAGTTCATGAAATCACCTATACGGCGTGGATAACATTGATGAGAGATTGGTCGGTGATCTCCGTGTAGGAAAGCACGTCGATCTGTGGATATTGCTGTTCGATGACGCGTTTGACGAAGCGTCGCGTATCGGCAGACGTCAGGAGTACGATGTCGTCCAATGAAAGGTAGATACCTTTCAGGCGCGCCGATATCGCGTCGATAAGGGACTGCGCGTCGTCTGGCGACAAGTTGGTGAAAACGCCGTTCGCCGTCTGCTGTACGGAGCGGCGTACCTTCTCCTCGTGTTCTGAAGAAAGCACCAGCACGTTCAGGCGACGACCGCGGCTGAACTTATCGGTGATATACCTTCCCAGCGTGCTGCGCACGTGCTCGCACAGCATGATGTTGTCTCTTTCTTTTGGCGCCCACTGCGCAATCGCTTCGAGAATGCCTTTCAGATTTCTGATGGAGATACGCTCCAGTACGAGCCGCTGAAGCACATTCGCGATGCGTTGCACGGGAGCATTGCGAAGGCATTCCTTGACCAGTTCGGGATACTTGCCTTCCAACTGATCGAGCAGATTCTTTGCTTCCTGAATGCCGAAGATCTCGCCAATGTGGCGCGCAACGATGACGGAAAAGGTTTCGACCAGTTCTTCAACATCGGAGCGGGTGTAGAAGGAGGGCACTTCTTTTCGACGTTCGCGCTCTGCAGCGGCTTCGTCGATCCAGTACGACGCATCTTTTCCATCGGATAGGTCGGTGAGCTCTGTGCCGCAAGCCAGTAGCATGTCCACGCCGTCGGTGACTTTGTGCTTGCCGAAGTTCACCCGAATTTCGCCTGCGCCGATTTCGTTGACGAGGATCAGGGCGCTATGGGGGCCTAAAGTGGCGCTTTCCTTAATCTCAACCTCTGGAATCTTGACGCCGAATTGTGTGAACACCTCGTGTTCGAGTTTCACGCCGAGACTGACGCGGGAGGCCCACGCTTTTTGACCAAACGGCAAAAGAACGGCCAACGCCACCGCCTCGGGCATCACGTCTCCCACCCCGGTTGGGGGACCATCGCCCGCACCGGCCCCTTTTCCACGTAACTCTGTGGCGCCCGGGGGAGATTCACGGGAACCTGTGGTGCCTTCGGCGCTGAGCGCCTTACGCCACCCTCCTTTGCGCACGACGAAAATGCTGACGAGCCCCACGGCAATCAGTGCGAACACCGCAAACGGAAAACCGGGAAGAAAGCCAGCCCCAATCGAGAGGGCGGCTGCGGTGAGCAGCACTTCGTTCTTGGCGCCGAGCTGCTTGAGAATCGTAGTACCCAGATTCTCGTCATCCGCGTTCACACGCGTAACGATAAAGCCAGTAGCGATGGAGATGAGCAGCGCCGGGATCTGGGTGACCAGCCCGTCGCCGACCGTCAGGAGGGTATAGGTTTCCAACGCCTGACTGAAGCTGTCGCCGTTGCGCAGCACGCCGATGGCGACGCCGCCCAGAAAATTCACGAAGATGATGAGAATCCCGGCCAATGCGTCGCCCTTGACGAACTTGACCGCACCGTCGAGCGAACCATAGAGCTGAGACTCCTGTTCGAGCAGACGCCGTTGGCTTCTTGCCTGCTCCCCATTGATTACGTTGGCTCGTAAGTCGGCATCAATGCTCATCTGTTTGCCGGGCAGTCCGTCGAGCGAAAAACGCGCGCACACTTCGGCCACACGCTCCGACCCCTTAGTAATGACCATGAACTGCACGAGCGTCACGATGGCGAAGATCGTCATGCCGATAACAAGATCGCCGGCGATCACGAAGTGACCGAAGCTCGCCACGATCGCCCCTGCATCGCCTTCGAGGAGAATCATGCGGCTGGTAGTGATCGATAGCGCGAGTCGGAACACGGTTGTGACGAGCAGCAACGCGGGAAACGAGGAAAACGAAACGATCGACTGGATATGAAACGAACCGACGAAGATCAACGCGGCCGTGACCATGTTGACGGCGATCAATGCGTCGATGAGCCACGTAGGTAATGGAATGATGAGCATCGCGATGATGGTGGTCATCAGAACCAGCACCAGCAACTCGGGCCGCATCAGGTGTTTAGGAATCATCTTCATAAGGGACAGGGTGCGCGTGACGCTTTCTCAAATTTCGATGGCAGCGAGCGCCTCAAGCCAATGGGTGTCGGCCGGGCGACGGCACCAGGCGCACAAATACCGTGTTTCGCCAAAGGAGAGCACCTGACAATGGGACAGGTGCGTAGTCAGACGCGTCTGCATTTCAAATGGCATGACGTCGTCGACCGAAGAAGAGATTTCGCGCATGGCAATCAACACGTCGGCGCGGCGCTCGAGATATAGCGTGGCATTCCCGCTACGAGCGCAGATGTGTTCCCCTTCGTGCATGGCTTGCGCATGCTCCAGCACCGCGAGCCAGGCGTCGTCAGCCACGGATGCCTCCGAGACGCGCGACGTTTCCCCTGCGATGCACAAAGATGTCGTCAACGGCGCTAAACAAAGCGCTCAGAAGCGCTTCCCGGTAAGCTAGGTCAGGAAAGAGTTCCACTGGCATGGCGGACATTGCGCGCAAGATTCGATTGACCCAGTCTGCAACGCTTTCCGCCCTCGCGAATTCCCGCCACCGTTGCAAACAATGCAGGAGCTGCCGACAAGCGGCGTGGATGTCGACAAGACTAGTGATCAGAAAATCAACCAGCACCTGATCGAAGAGGTCCAGCTCAGCGCGTAATGCCGCATGGTTTGGATGTCCATGGCGTTCGCGGGAACTCGAAAGCAGCAAATCGTCCGCAGACCGGATCAACCTCAATTGAAACAGCAAGTCGAGCAACGGCTGAAAGGCTTCTGGTGGATGTGATGGCGCTTCCGACGCGATGTCGGCGGCCAACGCACATTCGAGAAACTCCAACGCGAGACCACGTCGCTCGAAACCGAACGTGTCGATGAGGTGACGATACGTAACGGCCTCACCGGAGTTCGCACCAACTAGGATGCGGTAGACGCGACGAAGATCTCTGCCGTCAATGTTCATTCGCGAAGCGAACGCGTTGACAACGTGACCGGTATTGAGACCAGCGCTTATCTTCGCCCTGCCGTATTCGCGGATCAATGCGGCCAGAGCCTCGTCGATCTCCGCTTTCGTTTTCGCGTCGATTTCCTCGTCCTCAAGGAGACCCGCGAGTACCAGTGCGAGCTCCTCCGGGGTTGGAAAGAGGTCGCGTGTTTGTTCGTAAGCGGCGCCGAAGTTTGCTCCGCCGCTTTGTATCATTGCGCGTATGCGACCTGCTTCGGCCCTCTGCGGGTCGGACATCGCGTCTCGGCGCTTGGACGGACCTCCCTTCGCGGGCTTTTCCACGCGACGGACAGCCTGCCGCTGCGCCATGGCACTCAGCAGTGACGACAGATTGTCTTTGCCGGCAAGGAGCGATGCGCGCGCGTTCGGCGTCATGATCGGTTTGTTGCCGGCCCCGGCGTTCCCGACAGGGAGCGGTTGCGCGACGGGGAGTACGGAAGCGTCAGGTGTCGCGCCGACGTTACCCACGAACGCGCTCCACCTGAATCTTCAAAGCTTCCACGGCGTCCGTGATATCCACCGGCGTGCGCACGCGCTCGCGTTCGAAACGTGCGTCCTCGGCAAGCATGCGCGGTTGGATGAGGAAAAGGCGCACCGACTGCTGGTCGTTGGTGTTTCGAAACTGAAACAGCCGACCGAGCATAGGAATGTCGCCGAGCAGAGGAATCTTGTCGATGCCTTCCGTATTGTGGCTCTGCGTGTAGCCGCCGATCAGGAGGCTTTGCTCGTGCTGGACCCGGGCGACGGTTGAAATCTTGGTACTCGAAACGACGGGAAGATCAAGTCCCGACGCCTTGGTCGGGGCATCGCTACTACCATCCTCGATCGTAAGCTCCATCTCGATGCGCCCATCCGGTGCTACGACGTGCGGCGTAACGCTGATCATGGTGCCGTATGTAAATCTTTCCAGTGCGGCAACACGTTCCCCTCTCACGCGCACGAGAAAGGTCTTGCTGTTGTCGAATACGGCCGGGCTGTTATCTTGAGCCAGCAGAATGGGGCGCGATACGATCCGCGCCTTTTTGTCTTGGCTTAACGCCGTCACCGATGCCATGAATTGCATGGTTTGCGATTGTGACAATGTGGCGGGCGTGTTGAATCCAAGATTCATGGGACCGACCTTGCCACTCGCGGACCAGGTGGCTCCGAGCGCGTCGAAGTTACTTTTCTGAATGTCGATAACCCACAGTGACAGTTCCACCTGGTCTTTGGCGACGTCGAGTTGATCGATCAGGCGGCGCGCCGTGGCGATCTGCTGCCCGGTACCCTCGAGCAGCAGACTATTGTTCGCCGGATAGGCGACGATGTTCATCGGTGCAGTGTCCATGGTCGCTGTCGGTGGGGGATCGACGGGTTCCTGCGAGGGCCGCGCATTCGGCATTGCATTTGCCAGAGGAAACAGCGGGGCGGGCGTACTGGTGTCGAAAGGCGGCATTTCCCGAACTCCGGGAGGCAGTGGGAGACCGGCTTCTTTCGAGGTGTCGTCTTTGGACAGGGTCCTCGGGTTCTTTGGCGGCGCAACCGTCACGGATGCACCGCCTCCGAGGACCGATGCCAACACCTGCGCTAGCCCTGCCACAGACGATTGAATGCCTCGCTGCGTGAAGATTCGATCCCCGACCGAGACATGACGAATCTTCACCAATTCGATGTGGCGCTCGCTGCGCTGCGTGACTGCAGTTCGCGTGTGCAGCAGCGCGGCGGCGGCCTGAACGACCTCGACATACTTCGGTGGCCCCGACACATAGACGAAATCTGTCCCCACAGCGTGCTTGATGGGGAATCGGTTGTCGTAGAGCGCGGATTTCTTCAGCGATGACACGAGGCTGTCGACGGCGTCCGAAGCGACCGTCAGCATTGCAGAAGCGACTTCCGAGTTGTCGTACACATAGATGATCTGCCCGTCGAAGTACCAAATCAGGCCGAGACTCGACGTGATGCGCTCGATAAGCGGGAACGGCCTGCGCAGATCGAATTCGCCGCTAATACGGTATTGGCGAGCCTTGTTGCTCAGCCGTGTGGTTTTGTGGATTTCAGAACCAATGGCCTTGAATAATTGTTCCACCGGCTCCTTGCGCGCAATGAAGCGCGCGCGCGAGTTGTCGACCGGAACGTCGATGTCGATAGCCGAGGTCGAATGCGCGGCATCAGCCCCGTCCGTCTGCGCCAGGTTGGCGCTCGGCACACAATAGGCGGACGTTGCGACGACAAAAAGTAGGAATCCGATACAAGTATGTTTGATCGGAGTGGAATCTAAGAACATACGGCAGTTTTTATCGTCAATAGGTCGCGTAGCACGTGGGGGAGAATTCGGTGGACATCCATTTGCAGGTGGCAGTGGACCTGCCAGGCCCGCCCGTCATAATGAAACTGGCAGTCGATCGCGACGACCCATCGCAGCCACCAGCATGACAATAGTGAGAGCACATCGTCGACATCGCACGCCCCATTGGGTGCAATACATAGGCTCACGGAAATGGAGCCATCGGAATCGTCGCGGCGAACTTCAACAGCTTCTCCACGCAGGTCTTCAGAGCAAGAGATATCCTGCATTTCTCGCTGTCCTCGGTGTGAATCCGAAAAGCTGCTTGATATCGTTGCTGACGTGCGACGACGAGGTGTAGCCATTCTCCACAGCAATATCGAAGATCTTTCGATCGCTCTCGATGATTTCGAGTAGGGTACGCGCGGCTCGCCATGCACGAAGCCGTGCCTTGGTCCCTTGTCCAAGGGGACGGCGGCAGAGTCTGCGAAAGTGCGAATACGACAAGCCGTAGTTGACGCATAACTCGTTCAGATGCACGTAATCACCGCGGCTTTGCAGCAGGTATTTGGTGAGTGCATACGATTCCTGCCGGCGCAAATAGTGCAGGAGCACGTTGTCCGACGAGCACTGCATGACTTCCAGCACCAACCAATGACTTAGTCGGTCAGCGTTTTCGAGTGCGCCCGACGGAGCCGTCTGCAGGCAAATCGAATCGTTCAGTGGCATTTCCCCGATGTCCGGGTTCAGTGCGGTATCGATAAAAGCCAGAATGCAGCACAAATCTCCTTCAGGAACAACGCGATATTCGCGTTGGGTGTCCAATGTCGCTCGAAGCCGCTTCGCGCTGGCGATGACGGTACTCGCGCTGTCCAACGCCACCGTACGCGTTTTGAGCGGACGACCGTGGGCAGTGGTGAAGCGCATGTTGCAGGTATCCCCACTTAGCGCGAGCAGAAGGTCGCCCGATCCAAAAACGACATTTTCTGCAAAGCCTGCGGGCGTAGTCGCGCTATCGTTCTCAGTCCGTCGAGTCATTGTTTGTTCGTCGACCATATTTCGATCTCCCTCTCAAAGGTGCCATCGGGACCGCTCGATGGCATTGCACATTGCTCCAGATGTGTGGCCAGGGTCGGAGTGTCACTACTGAACGTGATCGAACCGTCCCGATACCTGTACGAAATTTTTGTTTTGGCGATGGCGTGCGCCTCCAGGAACGGAGCTGTGCAATCGATGATTTGCTTGTTGAGTTCACTTGCCATCGCTTCACTGTCGACCATGAAGGGGGTGCCGCCGGTCGAGACGCAACCGCCCAAGGAAAGGGCGAACGCTAAGGCGGAAATTGCGATCCAGATTCTCATATCCCTCCTCTCGTTCCCTAGAGTGTTCAGTGGGCTCAATTATCGAAAAGGAAGACCCTCCGCAAAATAAGAGGACTCTGATAGTTGCGTTCTAGGGGCGCGGGTACATTTCCATCTGATGTTCCGCCGACCGGGACGGAGAGACGTTCAATAGACTTCGCACACAGACCGGTCGGGGAAGGCGCTTATCCAATTAGTCATGGGCGGTTCCTTGCGGCAGGCGGGGCGCCTGAATTCTCGGAGGCTTTTTGTTCGTACTGAAAGTGTTGAACGGCCCCCTGTTCGGGGCGGAGTTCACGCTACCCGCCGATGAGTGCTTTGTTAGGGCGGTAGATCCGTATGCCCGGGCAATCGATCCGGACGTTGAGCGTGCCGTGGACGTAATGGCAAGCCACGAGGTGCTGACCATCCCGTTGTCTGGCCCGTGTCCGGGCTTCATGCTGAAGCCTAAGGACGGCACGCTGCATATCGAGGTTTTCGACCGCGAATGTGAGGTGGGCGAGCGGCAGGTGGAGCTCAATGCCCCTATCGCGATCGGCGCGCTTCGTATCGCGCTTCGTCGCGCGACGGACGTGTGGTCCGATGCCGTTCTCCAGGATTGCCGAACTAATGGCGTTCCCGTAGCGCATGACAGCGAACGAAAGCGGATGTTTGCGTGTATCGCTTTGGCCGTCGTCTTGATCGTGGCTGCACTCGCTACGATGGGGCATCCGTCCTGGCCAATGGCCTCGGCTGGCGACTCGGTTCATCGGCTGACTGGCGCTCACGGTGCGGTTCTGGAAAGCGCTACAGGAGAGCAGTATGTGGTTGCTCGCAGCGTTGAAGCGGCAGCCGTGATTCGCCGAGCCATTCAAAAGTCGGGCGGTCCGGCCGATGTGAAGGTGGTGACCCGTAGGCAAGTGATCAATGCCATTGAGCGGGTGCTCGAGGAGTCCGGTATTCCCTATTTCTCCGTGGCTTTGTCAGACCCGCAGCGACCGGTACTGACGTTGCCGACGCATCTCCCGGATGGGGTGAAGGCCAAACTCGGCAATGCGCTCGGCTATGCCCACGAGGTCGAAGTGCGTCTTCGTAGCGAGCAAGATGCACAGCGCGCGGCGAGGGATCTCGTGCGGGATCTTGGGTTGACGGCTAGCTACAGCGCGACATCCGACCGGTTCACGGTTTCGATAAGTGACCACTTGAGCGATACGGAGCTGGACGCGCTGGGAGACGCTCTGTACGCGTACCGAAAGAACTGGGGGGCACGATACGTGCAATTTGTTGTCAATCAACGCGATCTTTCTCAAATTGACGGAATTAAAATCGGTCGCTTCGGATACGAATTGCGCGGAGTGCGACATTTGTTTTTTGGGGAGGTCGAAAGCGAAATAAAGTAGAGGTTGGCTTAGTAAGGGGTTCGTCTGCCTTATGGATTTAAATGGTCTGCGTAGCCTCCTGAGTCATGCACGATGTTTTTTGACATAAGTAGTACATAAATTTTTAGAGGTTGATGATGGCTGATTCTAAGGATATTTTTATTAATAAAATATTCGATGAGTTCTCGAACGCTACGATTAAAAATGGTGACAAAGAGCAAACTTTCTTCGAGCACCTGGAAGAGCAGATCAAGGCGCTGGGTGAGGGGGATAGTAGCAATCCGCAGAAGCTTGCGATGTATCAAAAGGCGATGATGATGTTCACTGTGCATACCAATACACAGGCGTCGACGATTAAAGGAATTGGTGATATGGACAAGGGTATTATTCGCGATTTTAACTAAAAACAGACTGCCACTTAGAGGGCGCCGTTTTGCGGCGTCTTCTATGCGGTATGGCGGAGCCACGTACTGCGGCAGTGTTTGATATTTCAACCGAGGCTATCGTTTTTAAGATGTCACATATTAGTGGGCCAGTGATGGCGTTGTCGGCTGTGTCGGATGCAAAAGCCGACGCGGGGGGGCAGTCGCTTGATGGGCGAATGCAAAGTGAGTTTTTCAAGATTTCGAAAGTCGATTCGGGTGACGCTTCCCCTGAAGGGCGAATGCTGAATGCCTTCGCTCAATACTCGGAAGCCGCGTCGAGTCGTCTGAATCGCATCGGTGAAGTCGGACGCGGTGGCTCCGACGACCCCATGCGACTACTCAAGGTGCAGGCGGAGCTCACGAAATTTCATATCGAGATGTCGTTGAGCAGTGCACTCGCGCGCAAGGGTGTTGCGGTCGTTGAAACCTTGGTGAAGGCTTGATGGGCACCCTAGGTCGCGATCGTCTCGTGGCGGTCGCGATGTCTTTACTCCTGCTGTTTGGGCTTGCGGCGTGTCGCACCGAACTGCTGACCGGTCTGAGCCAGCGACAGGCAAATGAAGCCATCGCGCTCTTGCAGCGTCATGACATCGAAGCGCGGAAGAAGGAGTTGGGGAAAGGGCGCTACAAGATTGAAGTCGACAGTGCCGATTTCCCAGACGCTGTTGGTTTGCTCGATCGGCAAGGGTTGCCGCGGCGTGACGACGTGTCGATCGCGGACCTTTTTCCGACGGATTCGCTCGTCAACTCACCTGCGGCCGAGCGTGCACGCCTGATCTCGGGCATCGAGCATCGACTGGAGCAGACCATTCAATCGATCGAGCGTGTGCTTTCCGCTCGCGTACACATTAGCTATCCGCTCTCGGACCGAAGTTATTCGGGCCAAGCGATGCATGCGTCCGTGATGGTCACCTACGATGGCCCTCAAGATGACGCGATCCTAATTCAGCGCCTGAAACAACTGCTTAAGAACAGTTTCGATGCATTGAGCTTCGACAATATTTCCATTGTCGTATTCCAGGCACGTGAGATGCAGCAGACGCCGCTTGCCCGTTCGCAGGCGCTTTGGTCGGTGGGGGGACGTTGGCCGCCTATCGTCCTTTCGGTGGTCGCGGCGATTGTGGTGGTCGGTGTCGTGCTCTGGCGACGTAGGAGGTCGGCAAATCAGGGCGCATCGCGATGACTTTAAGTGCACTGATCCACGTTCTCTACGATCCGGTCAGTTGGAGCGATCCCGAGTGGCTCGCGCGCTTTGGCGTGGATGCTCGTTGGCCTCGGCGCTTTGCCAATCGCGTCATGCTGCGTCGCGCTGAGTTGGCGAATGTTCGGCGTGAGGATTGCGATGGCGCGCTCGTCAGTTGGCTGGTTTCGCATTGGGCGCACCTCCCTTCGCTGGCCTACCTCGCCGGGGCGCGACTGGCTCGACAACAGCTCGCTGCGGGAAATGGCCTGACGAAGCTTCAATTCAACGCACTCGGTTTCCTGTCGCTGCCTATTCCGCTTCTTGATCGAACGGTGCTTCTCGATCGCCGGCCCGCGCCGCTAGTGCAAAGCGGGATCGATGCGGATCAGCTTGCGCTGGCGAGCGGAGCAAGTTGTGTTGCGATCGCGACCCGAGCATTGTCGCCTGGTTGGCAACAGCGAATACGTCTGAGATTTCCGTGCTCATGTGGCTGGCGAAACGACGCCGACAGTGGAGGGGGGCACATTGGTCTTGCCCCAAGCGTTGCGTTCAAGCTGCTGCAATCTTCCATCCATTTTTATCATGCTGAGAACCATTGAAGATCCGTGCTGCGCTTCCTTCTCCGACACGGAGGAGAGGGGCGGGGGACGGACGCGGTCTTTATCCGCGCTAATCAAGCGACCGGAAATTGACTATGCGCGTATCGCCGCCGACGTGTTGTCGCAAGCGGAGAAGCAGGCGTCCACCGTGATCGCCGGTGCTGAACGAGAGGCTGTCGCAATACGCGCAAATGCGTTTCGTGAAGGCGTCGCCGAGGGTATGGCGGCCGCGCTTGCTCCCATGGCTGCGATGGTGTCGCAATGGGAGGCGGTGCATCGGGCATTGCGGGACAAGATCGTTAGCGCTCTGGAGGACTGCGTTGAAGACTTGTTTAAGAACGATCAGGTGCTGAGCGCGCTGCTAGGCGTCATGTTGAGCGAGCGTCTACCCCAAGACCCGGGGGGGGTACGCGTCTATGCTCCGTCGGTGGAGGCCATTCCCGCGCTGACGTCCCGATGCGAGATGCTTGGCGTTTCCGCTTCTGTGGAGCTGGGCCGAGAGGCGGGAACCTTTTCGGTGGAGTGGGGGGGGCACGTATGGAAGGCGCATTTCGCGGACGTTAAGGCGCTTGTTCTGAGTCAATCTCTGCAGAACATCGCCGTGCCTGACGTTTCTGAGGTCCGGGAAGCCTGTCGGGCGGCATGGATCGACGCTGCCGAGCGGTTTTTCCAAAATCACTAGGCGCGCCGCAAGAGTGACGGCGCCGTTCTCGCCACAAGCGAGGGCGGTGGCCGCCGTCATGGTCTTATAGAAATGAAAGCAGCAGGTCTTTTAGTGCCGACCAATAGGTCGAACCCGTTGTCCTCAGGGTTTCCAGGTACTTGAATGCTCGATCCATTTCGTGATTGAGCACTTCGACGTCGGTCTGATGAATTTTCTGAACTTCCTGATAGGCCAGCTGCAAGTTCTGCCACTGGTAGGAGTTGCATTTGCTGCCGAGGACGTTCTTCATATTCGCGCCACCTTCAAAGAGCGGAGTGTTGTTCTCCAAAGCTCTAATAACGGTGTCCGGTGCATTGACAGCTCGTGCGATCGGGATGAGTTTGGAAAATGAAACTCGAACTTCAAATCGACCGCCCTCCTGATCCGAAGATTTAACGACCCGAACCGTTCCTCCGCTGAATCGTCCTGCGACCTTATCGGCTTCTTCCTTCGTGTCGAACGACGCGATAACACCGCGGCTACCGCTCCATTTATTGCAGTGCGCTTCCAGTTCCTTCAGGATTTCCACGCCGTGAAGGTGGTGTTTTCCATCGGCCTCGGACTTGACGAGGCTATTGATCGTCGTGACCAGGTCGCTAAGCGACACGATGTACCTGGTGTAGCTCTCCACCAAGTCCAACTTGCTTCCCGCCATGCGGGTTCTCGCCCATTCGAGGACTTTGTCGAACGCGTCGCGGTGAGCCGTTTCTTTGGGGGGGGAATTCTCGATGTGTTCGACGAGAGGAGGGAGGTGAGTGTTTAGTTTTTGTATCACCTTTGCGCGCGCGCCAATCAGCGCTACGGTGCTTTCCATCAAGTCGCGGTTTGGGTTTGAATTCTCGTAAGGCCGGTTTTGATCGAATTCGATTGAATTGGAAGTAATTTCTCCAAAAAGCATTGCAGATTTAAAGTCTTCAAACTCATTTGTCTCGCTGTTTTTGAGTGGTTCCGTGTCGTCGTACGTGGGGTTAAGGGGCGCGTACTTGGACGAAAAAACTAAGTCGGAGGGGAGAAGTGAAATGGCTTTTACCATGATTAACGCATATTAATAAAGTAGTTTTAGGATGACGCGTTTCTGGTGTGCATGTTTGCAAAAAGTGACCCGGTCACCGTCATATTTTTTTGCCATAGAGTGGGACCTGATGGCGGTCAATTTTTGTAACTTAAATTTCGTGCTGCCATGTATCTTTCGCAGCTAAGCAAGGAGTAATCGGTATGAATCAGTCAGAATCAATGGACAACCAGCCAAGTGCCGTTGAGCCGTTTCCTTCCATGAGCGAGGAGCAGCTTGAGACGTTATTTGATCGAGTTCTCGAGGGTGTTCAGGAAGGGGCTACCTTCAAGGATATGTATGGCATTTCCAGTGAGACGATGGAGGAAATCTACGCGCAAGCGTATGGCTTCTACCGGCAGGGTCGCCTGGATGAGGCGGAATCATTGTTTCGCTTTCTGTGTGTCTACGACTTCCATAACGCCGACTACGCGTTGGGGCTGGCGGCCGTCTTTCAATTGAAAGAGCGCTACGACAAGGCGCTAGATGTTTATGCAATGGCATACACGATCGGCGGCGGTCGCGATGAGCGGGCCATGTTCTATGCGGGCGAGTGCAATTTGCTTCTTCGCAGGCTGGGCAAAGCCCGTCGCTGTTTTGAGACCGTACTCGAAGATGCCGGTGATTCGCGGTTCGCGGCCAAGGCGCAAGCTTATCTGGATGCGTTGGCGGGCGGGAGTAACGGCGGGTGTGATTGACGAGAATCTGGAGTGAATAAATCGTGGTAGCGCAGAGTGTGGGGCTTCGTGGCGATTCGTTGGTTCTGAGCGAGCCGGATCGCGACCAAGGCAATGCGGTCGATGCAAAGAGTGAACCTCAACAGATGCGCAAGCCTTTGTTGGCGCAGGTGGCGGCCGAGTTGCAAGCTGCCCGAAACAGTCGACCGACAGGGCCGTGGGCGTCTGTCATGCAAGGGGAGCGGCCTGAACTTACCCCGCCGACACTTGAGGCGATGAAGCAGGCAATGTCCTATGAGGACAAGTCGGGCGCGCCACGTAGTGGCCCTGCGTCCATCGATGGGATGCCCTTTGGCAATGCTGGCGCCATCGATAAGACCCTGACGGGATCGGTGCGCTGGCGCTTGTTGATGAACCTTCTTGACGAGAAGTTGGGCGAGGCAGCCGCAGACGAATTGAAATCGGAAACGAAGCGATTCACGGAGACGAAACAGTCGGAGCAAAAATTCCTGCAGAAGAAGTCGGAAGAGCTGCAGGCGAAAGAAGCGGCTGCGCGTAAAGCACAAGAGGTGATGGGTTGCCTCGGCAAGATCATCGGCGGCGCAATTGCGGCTATTTCTATCGGCTCGGCGTTGATCACCGGGGGCGCGAGTTTGGTACTGGCAGGCATTGCGCTCGGCGTGATGGCGGCAGATGCGATCACGGAGGAGGTGACCGGCGAGTCGCTGACGGGGCGCCTCCTCAATCCGATCATGGAAAAAGTCTTCTCGCCGATGGCGAAGTTAATCGGTAACGCGATTGCCGATGTACTGAAAAAAATCGGCGTGGACTCGGATTTGACCGACACCATTGGCGCCATCGCGGGGGCGGTGGCTGCGGCCATCGCGATCGTTGCCGCCGCTGTCGTTGCGAAGTCGCTTCCTATTGGAAAGGCGATGCAATCGATGTTTCGGCCGCTCATGAAGTCGATGGGCAAGATGATGCCAAAACTGATTTCGGGGGCCGGCAGTAAATTGAGCAGCGCATTTGCGAGCGGCGCTGGCAAGGTGAGCAGCTCAGTCTCGCAAGCCGCGACGAAACTGAGCGGAAAAGTGGGTATTACGAACGCAAAAGTAGCGGCTTTGCAAGCCTCGCGATTCGCCGTTGTTGCGGGAGGCGTAGAGGCTGTGGGCCAGGCGGGCGTCACCGGATGGGTTGGCCTGACGAACTATCAAAACGCGCAAATCGAGGCGGAGATGACGCTAGTGCTGGCTCAGAGTCCAATTATGAACCGGATGCTTGAAACGTCGGTTGAGCACTGGCAGGCGACGATGCAGATGCTGGGCAACATCACGAACCAGCTCACAGACAGGATCCAATCTGAACAGGAAGTCAGTCTTCGCATCTTGGCCAATGCGCGTAAGACAGCACGCGGGCTTTGATTTCCGTTTTTCTACCTTGATCACTTTATTGGAATAGAACATGACGACCATTACGCAAAATGCAGGTGCTTCACTGGCAGCCATCGGTATTTCGGCGTCGACCATGGGAGATAGCGAGGTGCGAAAGGCGCCGCCGCTTCGTGGTGCGGCGGAATTCGCGCGGTTCGACGAAGGTAAGGCGAAAGCGCTCGGTGTCCCGGAGTTGCGCGAGCCGCATGTGGAGCGTCAGGCGACTGGTGGCGGGCGCGATGTTGAGGACATTATTCGGACACTGCTCGCCGTGAACCTTAAATTGCAGTCCAATGCGCGGGAGCAGATTGGCGCGAATTCAAAGTTGGAAACCACCCATTCGCATAGTCTTGCAAAGACGCAGCGCAGCGCTGGTCTTGCGGAGATGTCCGGTGCAATGTCGCAGTCCTCGATCATGGTAGGCAGTGCGGGAATGTCCGCCCAAAGGGCTTTTAAGGCGACCACCCTTCAGCTTCACGCAGCGAAGGTGAATATGCCGATGGCTGGCCGCGCGGGTGTTTCTGCGGCATCGCCAAATGTCTTGGCAGCCGCAAAAGGCGATTTTGCAAAATATCAGGGCGACCTTATGTCCCGATACCACGAAGGGAACTTTAAGGCTTCGAAAATGCACACTCAATCGGAGGCCATTAAGGGGGTCGGCGCGGCCGCTACGAAGGTGGCGGAAGGAGGTCAGAGCGTGGCTGTTAGTGGGCATCGGGCGGAGCAATCCGTCGTGCAAGGCGAGGCGTCTATTGCCGCGCGAACGACGGATGCATCTTTCAAGGACAGCAGTTCGATGGACGAGTTGCAGAATCGCCTTCTCGCAGTGCGAGATGCGGTGGCACAGGCTCAAGACAACGCAGCGCAGCACATCGCCCGAGCGAACTGAGCATCCTCGCGTTGTCCGCCACTTCAGTCTCCAATCGCTCGCCCGCAACGATCCCGTAGCTTTCATCGCCTAAACCAGTATGCGTCTCACACCTTCCGCTGTATTCAATCACATTCGAGGGACGGTCGCGCCACGCGTGGCGCAGACTGCAGGCAGCCCCAATACTCAACACAGCAGCGTCGGATTTGCGAAGGCGGTGAGCGCCTCGAGAGGCGCCCCTAGCGGCTCGAGTGTCGGTCGTAAAGCTATGGCGAAGTCGACGTCGATGTCCTGGAATGATCAGAAGAGGGTCGGTGCGTTGTATCGCGAAGAATTGCTAAGCAAAGCGCTAGACACGGATACACCCGCCGATCGAGACGGAGCAGACGTGTATGAGCAGCTTCGGTCCCAGACCAAATCGACGCAAGGCGTGTTGAACGAGAACATTTCCGCCCTTGACAAGAGGGTGCGTCTTTGCGAGGCAGCTGTTTTGGCCGTTCGCATCGCTGCGGACAAAGCGGGTATGGCTGGGGACGGTAAGACATTGGCTCAAATCGACACGCTTAAAGGCACTTTGTTCGAAGAGCTGGCCAGTGTTCGGAAAATGATGCAAGCCAAGCCGCACGGGGGGGCTAAGTTGCCGCCGGTGTATCTTGAGGCATCGCTCACGTCGAAAAAGCCTAAAGCCGCGCAGGCTTATGAAAAGGCCTCTCGGAAGTTCTTGTCAGGCCTTGAAAGCCTCGTCAAAGATATCTCGGCTAAAGCAGGAGAAAGCGGGAGCTGGAAGCGGAATCTGTCCGACATGATGGTCAACCACGTTTTGGCACCGGCTATCGCTAAGGAGATGAACATCGCGGAGGGCGACGCATTCAAATGCATCATCGCGCAGAGTTTGGAGGCATGCAGGGCTAAATTTGAGCAGTTCGACCCAGCATCCGACGCGCCGCTCACGGATTTTGGCTTTATCGTTGGGCAGGTATTTGAACTGTTCCTGCCTGCGGGAGAAGCCCTTCCGTCGACCGTTCCGGAGGATGAACAGGCGACGTCATTTCTGGGCGGATCTCCGGGGCAAGACGCTGGCCAAGCCGCTACACCTGGGCTTGGGCCTCGGCCGGGCGCGAATGGGAATTCCACACCTGAGGATGCTGGGCGCCCTACCGACGACATCGACGGAACGTTTGGTCCCGGCGTAGGCGAGACATTTGTCGGCCCGACTGCGGACGCCGCACAAACGCCACGCACGCCGCTGATTGGCACGCTTAGCGTCGTTACTGATAACTCCAGGCACTGCACTAATAACAATACGACGTACAACATTTCGTTAGGATTCACGACGCCAGCGGCAAACGCTGGGGCCGCTTTTCCGTTTCGTGCAACGGATCTCGCTTGGTCTGAAGCCAGCGTAACCCGTGACTCGACCGAAACCGGCGTGTCGGCACCAAATGCCGAAGTGATTTCGCCGTCTGAGTGGAATCAACGACACGCCGCTGCGAAACAGTCGAGTTTCGACGCTTCGACAACGCCGACGGTGTCACCCAGCGCGAACCACAGCAATGCGGCAAGCTCGCCTTCGCCTTCCGCCGTGAACGCAAGTGCGGCGCCTGCGGAAAAAGCGGGGGAGCCCGCATGCCCCGCCAGCACCAACACGCAGATGGAGCAAGATGGTGAGCGCTCAACGTCCGATAGCCACATTTCCGGGAACACCAACGGAACGTCGTCGGACAGCATCGCACCGCCCACGGTGTCACCGCGCGCGAACCCAAGCAATGCGGCGAGCTTGCCTTCGCCATCAGCAGTGAACGCTCGTGCTGTGCCTTCGAAAAAAACCGGGGAGCCTGCTAGCTCGACCAACGCTCACGCGCAGGTGGAACAGGGTGGTGAGCGCTCAACGTCCGATAGCGAAATTTCGGCGAATACCCGCGGTACGTCGTCGGACAGCATCGCGCCGCCGAAGGTGCGACAACACGTCGCCCAAAGCGATGCGACGAGCCGCACGGCAGCTTCCAATCTTGCCGAGAGCGCTGGCACACGCCCTCGAAGTGCTGAAATAGGTATCGCTGGCGCGGGGGGAGGTGCAGGCCGCGTCGAGCGCCCCCCTCGTAACGCCCCCGCTACTATTTCGCTGTCTGAGCCGAGGCAGGGAACATTCACCGCGAAAACATCGACTCCGCAGGCTGCGTCGAAACGGGCGGCGACACAGAGTAGTAAGCAAACCGCTGGGAAGTTGTCCGAGACGGCTACTGTTGCCCCGCCTTTATATGATGCAAGCGATTTCATTCGCCCCGCGAGTCAGACGATTCGTGGTGGGGCCGACCCTAAGACCCAGAATAGGAACGGCAGTGAGGATTTATTGAGTCTCGGACATCGTTCCGTGGACAGCCGCGTTGGGGGATCGCTGCGTCACTCTCCTGGCAAGCCTCTAGTTTCCGAGGGCTACCCTCGTCGTATGGATTGGCGTGCTGACCGTAGTCTCGGTACTCCCATTCGCCATATTCCCCACGCAATCTCCTCCGCTCCGAAAGGTGAGGACGTGGTGGACGTCGCTGAAATGCGTTCGATGGATGAGGTCGACGTCGGTGGAAAGCGTCCGATGAGCTCGGGTAGCGAGGTTGCACCGCCGCGGATGCCGAATGGGTATGACGCTGGTCTGGCCAGCGGCGCCGGCGGTGAGTTGGCGAGCGCAACGCGAAAGTCGGCAGCGACGGTGGTTAACCGTCATGGCTCTGATGCAGGACCTTTGGTTGGGGGGGCGAACATGAATCGCTCATCCGGACGTATTGCGCGCGAAACTTCGCCGCAAACGACGGGGGCGGTGAAAGATGAGCCTAAGGTAGCGTCGGCGCTGCGCGGAAGAACATTCGTGTCATCGCAATCGGCCACGCAGCGTTCTGACGCGAGCGGTAGCGTGCGCAATAAGGTGGCCAACGAAGCGAAGGGGCCGGAGAATTGGAGACGCATGGCTATGATGCTGTCGAGATCAAGCGGGGCGAACATTCCCAAGAAGCTGACGGCTCAGGAGAGCGAACTTAATGTCCACTTGTTCCCGAAAGAGCCCACGCAGTCTTCTACTCAGAAGGGGCTTTGGTGGGACACGAATAAATTCGTTACGGCGCAATACGTCGTTGACGACTTTCAGAGTGAACTCGAGTCGCTTCGTGCCGACTCGCTTAATAAATCCGATAAGCCCGATAAGCCCGATAACCGAGAGCCGGCGACTGCCATGACGGAACCGAATTTGCGTCAAGCCGCGCAAAGGCAGCAAGAGACATGATCGGGGAACACGACTCGCGTTACGGGGCGTCCGCGCAGAACGCAATCGCCGGGCTGCCCGTGTTTGATCGCGTGAGGGAATTGCTGGTCGTTCACTTTGGACTGACCGGCAAGCCGATTTCGTTTTCGACGAGGCTAGACGAGGATCTGGCCCTCGATTCTCTTGATCTCGTGGACTTTGGAATGGTGTTATGCGACCAATTTCAGGTCAATTTGAGCGGTGAGATGTTGCGGTTGCCATACACGGTGGGCGACCTGGCAAGATTAGTCGCAGCGGCGTTGGCAGATCAGGGGGAAAAGGGCTCCCTATGATTCGCCGACTTCGCGTAGCACTGCTTTTGGCGATGCTCGCCGGTGCCGAAGCAGTGCTCGCAACGCCAAAAGCGCCGGCCGCCAGCGCGAGTGAGTTGCCCTTGCAGTGCTTCGTCGCTGCAGGGCAACGTTATCGCATAGATCCGATGCTCCTATACGCGATAGCGGAGGTTGAATCTAATCTTGTCCCCTCCGCGATAAATCGAAACCGAAATGGAAGCGTTGACTACGGCGTGATGCAAATCAATAGTTTGCATCTGTCAAAGTTGAAGTCCGTCGGCATTGACGAGCGTCGATTGCTCGATGAGCCATGTGTCGCCGTCCATGTGGGGGCATCCATCTTGGCGGAACTGATAAGCCGGCATGGTTACACGTGGGCTGCCGTCGGCGCGTACAACGCTGGCAGTAGCGCGACGCGTGGGGCGGCTCGGCACTCGTATGCAACAAAGGTTTGGGCTAGCTATGCCGCAATGACCTCCGCACGGGAGAGTGCGGCGCAGAGAGCCGTACGTAGCACTGATCGACGCAAGAAGAAGGGCAACACAACCATGATACGAAAAGGCCTCAGGGATCGCACGTAGTCACTGAGGTCCCGGCTAAACCAGGAGAATGACAAATGACGTTGGACTGGTCTGCGATAAATTATGTCGATGCGTACTGGCAGCCAACCATGAGGGGCTGGCAGGAAACATTCTCAAGCGAGACAGATCGCGCAGTGAGTGCTGCGACGTCCGTCTCTGTGGGACGGCCGAGGGACGTTAGCATCTGCAGTTCAGAAGGCGGCGAAGTCACCGTTCGGTACAATTTCTCAGCGAGCAATTTTCGGGACACGGTGTCATCTCCTGCGGAGTTCCAATCTAACGCGGCCCAGATTGGAAGAGCTATGTACGCAACGGTCGATTCGACCGAGACGACGGACAAGATGATCGTGAAGATGGCGCTAGAGGAAGCGACCATAATCAAACGCCGCTGTTGCACTTTGCTTTGATAATTGAAAAGCGACTGCGCTCTGACTGTCGGAAGGGATCGAACGCGCACGCTGGTTGAGCACTTCGCCAACGGCAAGCCCATAGTATTGCCTTGCGCCTTGTTCGCGCTTCCTCGGGGGGGGGGCATGCGATTGCCGATTGGATTCAGTTCTACAACCATCGACGGCCAACCAAGCGCTGAAGATGAAAACGCCGGCAGAGGCATTTGCTTTAGCCGCTTAACCTGTGTAGGTTTCGCTGGGTCATTACATGGCCGCCCGGTTGTTTGCTGATCAGTCCAAGCTCTGCCATCAAACGACTGACTTTGGAACGCTCGATCTATGCGGCATCGCTCATCAACGATGAGCAAATTCAGCAGGTCTTCGCTTCAAGTCTAATGTCTAATGCACCTAGCATTTATTTATAGGAATGGCGGAGAATTGAGATGCCCTTTGTGGTATCCAGGACGGCTCTTGTAGGTTTCAGTGAGCACTTGCCGTTTGCTCGCAGTCATCGGTAATTTGGTGCATCAATGTGAACTGAAGGTGATAGCCATATGGCGGGGAATTTTGGGCGCGCCCGCGTATTCGCCGATAGGTGTGGGGCTGTCTATCGGACTTGAGGGGGATATGCGTTCGCCATGGAGATTGCTGTCAATCGCTCAAAGCCAATGCTGCCTTGCAGCTTTCTTGCCTTGATCGGGGCAATTCTTCCGGGTTGCGTTTCCGAAAGTGTTTCGGCAAACGCAGTACCTTCCACCATTAATCTTAGATTTAGGAGTATTCATGTCGCTAGATTCGATCGGCACACTTCCCTATGGGGTCCTCGACAATCTACGAATCACGACGGCATCACCAAGCCAATATCGCCCTGGGTTGATGGCCAATTTAGATAGCGTGAAAAGCGCGGAAAGAAAGTTCGCCGATTTATCCAAGGACATTCAAGAGACAGAAGCAGACTTGGATAGAGCAAAGTCCAGCCTATATGAAATTAAAACGATACTTAAAAAGAGTGATCCAGGCACTCGTGTTAGATTGAAAAATGGAGTATTCAAGGGGGGAAGTGGAGTGGTAAGGAATCTAGCACTTCAACGTCGATACAATCAGGAGCGCAAAGAGGCGGCTAGCAATTTAGGGGCATCTGGAAACAGCATTTCCGTCGCCAAAGCGAAATCTATTCTAGAGGGAAGAGTAGATGCTCTGGAAGCGCATCTCCACATTTTGAGTGCCTATCAGGAGGGGCAGGCGATTCACGAGCGATGGGGCACCAGATGATCCTGCAAAGAATCGCTGCTCAAAAATATCGAGAATAGCATTGCGGACTGTTTGACCTTACCCCTTCGAGTACACCATTCGTAAGTTAGTGGGCTGGCCGGCTTTCGGTTGATGCAATTGCCGGAATCGGTCCGGCGCCAGTTGCCCTAAGGGGCCATGCGGGCGCACCGAGTTGTAGTCAGTACGCCAGGCGTCGATTCGCTTGCGTGCATCGCCGAGACCGACGAACGCACGTAATGACCCGGCGAACCCTGCGCAGGTTAAGCGGCTAAAGCAAACGCCTCTGCCGGTTTTTCATCTTCAGCGCTTGGTGTGACCGTCGATGGTTGTAGAACTGAATCCAATCGGCAATGGCACGGCCGGCATACTGCAGGGTTTCGAAGCAATGGCGGTGCACGCATTGCTCCTTGAGCGTGCGGATCACGCTCAACCATGCCGTTCTGCTGTGGGCAGTGCGGCGTAATGAACTCCTGACGCAGGCCATAACTGCGCACCAAGGCTGTGTAGTCGCGACTGGTAAAGACGAGGCCGTTGTCACTTCGCAGTAGGAACGGCTTAGGTGCGCGTCCGAGCGTGCCGAACCGAGCGATCAGCGCATGCAGCAACGCGCTCGACGCCGTGCTGGTGCGGCCGCTGCGTGATAGATCCCAGCCCAGCAGCTCCCGTGTGTGGCAGCCAATCACCAGCGCCAGCGTTGCCCAACCGTCACGGCCAGCCCAGACGCGGGACATGTCGGTCGGCCAGCGCTCGTTCGGTGCGGTGGCCCCCGACGGCAGAGCTTGAACGTGTGGACGGAAGCCAATCGTTCGTTTGCGAACCTGCCAACCCATGAGCTGAAAGATCCGTTTAACCGTGTTCTCGTTGAACCCCAGCCCCTTGGTCTGCCGCTCGTACTGCTCCTTCACGTCCAGCGGGTTGGCGCGCAGTGCGTTCTCCAAGCCGCGCTTGCCGTCGTCCACCCAGCCCTCAACCTCGGAGAGCGACAGATCGTAGATCTCGGCTGGCCTCCGCTACCGTTGTCTTGCCCTCGATGATGTCCAGCACCAGCGCGCTCTTGCGCTTGGCTGTCCAGCGCTTGATGTCTTCTTCCATCTTCGTGCTCGTCGTTATTTCTCCTATTGTGACGTGAGCAGGTTTTCACTGTGTCATTACACAGATAGCGCCTGACCGTGTTCCTGGAGATGTCCAGGCGCCTGGTAATCTCGCGCAGCGGGATCTGGTCGCGAAGATGCCAGCATCGAATGATGCTCAGTATGGCCACGTCGATCACTCCGAGCTCCCACTCGTTGCCGAGCGGGACAGTGTTCTATACGTGCGCCAACATCCGATGCAAAAACCTACCTCGGGTGGGTCAGGATTCGGTGCAAATCAACATATCACCGCGAGAATCCTTCGTATGTGAAGCTAACAAGGTCATCCGATGGGGGATATTGGTGTTGTCTGCCAACGACGCCTTCAGCATGCGACAGTGCCTTGTTCATGCCGCCAAAGTCAGAGTGCACATAGTGAAATGCCGTGTTGAGCAGTGTGTCATCAACGTCGCCACCGACTGACGGGTGAACAATCCAGTCATACCGCACTGCATTATCAAGGTCTTCTCCGGTAGGCAAGGCCGTGAGCCTTGCCTCGCTCGGTCGGTCACTACCGGTATCGCGAAATTCACCACAAATTATCGCAAGGAACGTCTCGCCGCCCACCACGAACTCGTGAGAGAAAAGTTGGCTTTCAAGCTCCGGTGTGAGCGCCGTGGCGATCGGATCGAAGTGCTTTAGGAGGTGCGCTTCTATACACTCGGGCTCGCCGGGCAAGAGCGTCTTCCCTAGAAAGCAGGTTCCCTGATATTTGCCGTCCCGTAGATCATCATCCAGGCTGTCCTCCCGATAATTCGAGACCAGCAGTTTCCCCGAAGAAGGAAGCTTGCGGTCGATTCTATTCAGAACATAGGGCTGGGTGAGCGTACGCTTGCCATCACCGTCAGGTCGGAACATCAAGTGATTTCCCTTGCGCACCAACGCCAATAATCTTCCGTCCCTGAGCACTGGCATGACATTGGCCGTAAAGTTCACCAGCATATTCACTTTGCTCTTTTGCCCATCTTGAAGAAGGGTTAAGTTTTCGCAGGTGGAGCGGTGCTCTTCAGAAAGCGCACTTGAAATGTAGATTGAGCCGGCTGCAATAGTCACGTTTGGGTGGCGTTGGCTCAACGGTATAAGATAATCGCTGATGGCTTGGTACGCCGCCTCGACGGGCGCGCAATGATTCAATGCTATATCTGCGCCTCCATAGAAATCTTCGCAGCCAACAAATAGAATATTTTCATTCGTTCGACCAGACACTTTTACCCGATCAGTCAAAACTTGCTCAATTTTTGCTGCGCCGAGAGCCATTCGCTCTAACGTTTTTGAGCACGCCTCTTCGTAATCCATCCGAGGGGAGGCTCCAGTGTCGATTGGGGCCACAAAATCGCGGGCTGCAGTGAGGACGGTATCGACGGCAGTTTTGCCGTGAGAATCAGTGTGCTTAGAAAGCGCAGCGATACGCTCCTCACCACTCAATACATGTGCGTCATGCCCATTAGCCTGCATTGCTACAACGTGCCTGGGCTCGCCTTGAGATGTGATGATGAAACACTTCGTCCCTACCAAATTGCTCACCGCTGGTTTTACGTCAAAACTGGACGCGTCGAAGACGCCAGCGGCGGCTTTGCGCACGTCCTCAAGACATACCGCCCCATGAACAGGAAGGGATTTTCGTAACGCGCTGATTTCCTCTTCCACACGAGTCGGAGGGACACTACTGCGTGAGAGGATATTGTGCCGAGTGGCTTGAGGGGCGTGTGCGGTAATTGTGTGCATGCTTGGAGTCCATAGTCGTCAACTGTGCGCATCCCACCAGAATGCAGGAGTACAAGGGCGCCAGAAGCGGCCGCGCAAAATCGGACAACCGGATAAGTGGAACTTCTGCGGTCTGCCCCAGAAATAATGCTGGCAGAGGAACCGAGAAATGACGAAGAGAACCCGACGGACGCACTCAGCGGCGTTCAAAGCGAAGGTGGTGCTGGCCGCCGTCGAGGGCGAGCGGACGCCGGTCGAATTCACGGAATGGAAGTGCCACCGAGGCAGTGCTGGGTTGTGGCGTGCGACTGTCGGTGGGCAACAAGGGGGCCTGGCGTGACAACGTATTCGTCGAGTGGGTCTGTCCCAGCATCAAATACGAAGAGGTCTACGTGAAAGCGTATGAATCGGTCAGCCATGCCGGCGTTCCATCGGCGACTCCATCGAACTGTATAACCGGAAACGGCCCCATTCGGGCCTGGCGAATCTACGCCGGATTAGGCAAACTTTGCGACGCTGTCTACGAACAAATCGGCAGCATGAAGATCATCAACTGTTCGGCGCCACATCGGTTGTGAGAGCGTGATTTCTCAGGCCGTCCACCATGCCGACAGGCCGTTGCGTTCTGGATGCTAGCGCGCAAGCCATCTCCACCATTGCAAAAATTGGCCGAAATGAGTGCCGACAGCCAGTGTTTCCGCCTTAACGGTTCGCTGCGGATGTTGCATTTCACTCCGCAAATCAAGCCGACGCCTAACAGCCTTTGGGGCAACCGTGAATGAGCACCCCCTCCGGTTGACGGCCACTCGCCTGAGCGAGGCGGAGCGTGCCGCTTACCATCCCTGGCTTTCCATCTTTGCTGCCGGTCAGGACCAGGCTGTCCGACAGCCTGTATGACGGAATCGCATGCACTTCGACATGCGCCGCGATGCCACCGCCTTGTGCGTCGAGGGGGTAGCGCAGCAGCATAGGCCAGCGCGAATACAGCCAAGGACTTCACTGGGTCCCTTCTAGGCCAGAACTTATGAGCGTTCGTTACGGCGTGGCCCATCAACCGTCGGCTCGGGCGTTCTCCGTTTTGCGCTGCATGTCATGCATCCGGATGCGCTCTCTACCGGAGGAGTGGACACACTCGTCAGTAACTCTGGCGCTCCCTTGAACAGGGGAAGTTCGAGTCTGCCTCAGGCGTTGCTCCTGCGTCTCTGTCCCGCCCGATCAGATCTCACTGATATCTGGGAAATAGCCGGTCGCGGTCGTCGTTTGTTGCGCGCTACGTCTGCACGATCCCTGCGCTGTCCCATCTTCATTCTGTGAGAGTGCCTGTTCGTGCACTCCGCCATGCCGCTATCGCGACACGGGCATGGCCGATCCGGTGAGCGCCAAGCAAAAACGAGAATCCTCTGATATGCCCCCGGTGTTGATTTGTTGAAAATTGTGTCGGCAGCGCTCGAGTGCGCTGCATTCGTAGTCATCTATTTTTGGGGAATATGCATGCATCAATCCATCATTCGCGCCTGCCTGCTGGGCGTAGTTGCAGCTGCGGGCGTGGCGAACGCGGCGCCGGAATCGAAGGAGTTCCAGATCAAGTTGCACGCCGAAGTGCCGGTTGTCAGTGCCTTTGAGGTTAATGCGGTGGGCTGGAATCTTTCGGAGCCACAGGTAATCGAGTGGGACGCCGAGGGAAAGCAGTTCAAGCCCTTGACATTGCAGGTGAATCTGAAGAGTGGCGTGGGCGACGTGCACGTCAAGTTTGCGAACGCGGACTTGCAAAAACTCTCGCATGAAAGCGACGCGGACGCCTACTACGCGCTGAGCGCAAAGGTCGGCGACAAAGATGTCGGTACTGAGAAGGTCTCCGTGCTCACGAAGGACGAAGCCAAGGATGGTAAGCAGGTTGCGCTGCTAGTCACGCCAGGCAATGCGAGCGAAAAAATCTCCGGTGCACCGCTGGCAGGTAAGTACACGGGCACGCTGCCGCTCGTTTTTGAAGCCAATGTTGATTAACGAGGGGAAAGATGAAGAAGTTTATTTTGGCTATTGCTACGGGTGTGTGCGCAATCTCGGCACATGCTGGAGACCCGAAGCCAATTGATTTCAACGTCCAGCTCGAGGGAAAAGTGCCCTCGCAGGATGTTTTTGAAGTCACATCGAAAGGCTGGAATTCTAGTGAAGAAATTAAGCTGACCCCTCCCGACGATTGGAATGGTCACGACACTACCATGGGTAGTGTCGCCTGGGACGTGAAGAGCTCGTATGGAGCTGTTCGAGTGACATTCAAGCCTGAACACGCGGGCCAAGGGGGTTACGGGAAAATGCCAAATATCACCGACGAACAATCACACGCTATGAGGTATTTTCCACACTTCAATGGCTTTAGCAAGGGATCGAATGTGGGTGAGCCCATCGTGATTGCGCAGGCTGAAGAAGCTGCTGCAGGAAAAGAAGTTAAGGCGGACTTGAAGGTGGGCATATGGCAAGCCAAGAAAGAAAACATCCGTCCTGGCCACGCCTACGCGACAACGGTAACCGCGGTTTTTGAGACAGGGTTCGAGGGGTAAGCTTTTTTTTGCTCATGTTATAAGGGTGCGCAGTGAAATTGGACCCGGCGATAATTTACTGGCGCCGGGTATTTTTTTGTTTCATCTAATTCCGAGCGTGGAGTTGGCTTGGTTTTTCCTGCCTAGTGGAATTGCATCTTTGCAGTTCGCAAAATGGCGAGCTCGGGTTGGTTCTTTTTTTTGAGGCTGGCATTTTCGGTTTTTCTGGTTGAATAGCATATCCACTCTCCTGGAATATTTTAATTATTAATCGTCGAAGATAGCCTTAAGAATAAATATAAATCTTTATTCGCGGTTGATGAAAATTATTTCCGCTTAACCGTGTAGCTAAATTTGAAAGGATTTTTTCTGTTATGCCGAGGATGAGCAAGATCAGCAGTGCCGTTTTTCTCGCCATTGGCATAATGTGCAGACACGCTGCGGCCGCGCATCCGAATGTTGCTGCACGTGGCCCCGCTTTGTTCGAGCAAGCCGAGCGGCTTCCCGCGGATTTCGTTGAGCAGCTATTCGATTCCCCGCTGGTCGTGCGTGTCGATTTTGATGGCCGATCAGTTGGCGACGCCACGGTCACCTTGAGTCGCGATGGAAAAATCCAGTTGGTTACGCTCTCGGATGAGCAACGCGGGAATATCGCGCAAGGCGATCGTGAACTGATCGAGAAATTTCTGCGTGAACCCCGTCCACTCGGCACTTGCGAGAACAACTGCGAGGGTGTGCTCGCACTTCACTACAACCTTCAGGATTCGGTGCTGTCCATCGTCACAGGCCGGGCGGAACAGGGCGCAGAGCAGAAGAAATATCACGCGCTTCCGGCAAGTGGAAGCCACGGCCTGATCACGTACAACTACCTGAACCTCACTGGCGGACAAGGCCGTGAAGTCACCGGGCGGTACTCGTTTGATGCTGTCGGCAGCGTGGGCAATTGGTCCATCAATAGCGGATTTCAGGCAACACAGAACCGTGGCATGCGACGAGCCGCGGAGATCCAATACTCCGTGCCAAACCTGTATGCGCAGCGCGAGTTCGAGGGGCAATTCCTAAGGGCGGGCTTTTTTACGCCGGACATGGCCACGGGAGTTCGCCCCCCGCGCATGCCAGGCGGCGGAGCGCCAACGGCGCTTGGAGTAATGGTAGGTACCTCGGAGGCACGAGAGGTCGATGGCGCGCGCCCGAGTCTTTATCCCGTCTATGTCACCGCCAACCGCCAGGGGATGGTGGAAATCTATCGCAATGGCGCATTGCTTCACAGTCAGCAAGTGCAACCGGGGTTGCAGGTTGTCGATACGCGCCCGTTGCCCAGCGGCATCTATGAAGTTGAGGTCAGGCTGATTGAGGACGGTCGGGTTACCTCTACCCGGAATGAGCTCATTTCCAAGCCATCGGCCTGGAGCAATCCCGATCAACGGCTGAAATACGCGGCTTTTGCCGGGCAGGAACGCAACCTTCTTGGTCAGGATCGCCCACATGCGTTCACCGCAGGCGCTGCGATCAACTACCTCGCTAATCCGCGAGTCGTGCTAGGCGCGTCGGCGCAGCGTGCGGCCGAAGCGAGCGTATTTGGCACGTCCATCGATTGGCAATTCTCGGATTTTGCCCGCGCCTATGGGAACGTCTACCACTCCTCGCGGCATGGGGTTGGAGCCGATCTGCAGATTCTTGTGCCCTATCGGGATGGGAGTGTGTCACTCAGTCATAGCCAGAGTTGGCAACGTGGTGATCGAGCGTATCGGAATATGCACAGCAGCGTGCGGCGCGGCAAAGTGCACGACTCGGCCATTACCTGGAGTCATCGTTTCACTCCGAAGACCAGCATGATGGCGCGCGCCTCATACGCCAGCGGTGCGACGAAGGGCCTGGGTATGGATCTGTCCGTGTCGCACCAGCATAGGGTGCGCGGTACCGACCTTACTTGGCGGGTAGCCGCGTTCGACCGGCCCACCGGCACTCTTGCGAGGACCCGCAATCGAGGTGTCGAAGTCGGTCTGAGCGTTGCGCTCGGCAAGGAAAAGCGCAATTACAGCGTGAACGTCGGAACGCGAACTGGCTCGGATGGCCGACGGGATCAATACGCATCGCTGGGGGTTCGGCAGGAGCTTCAGAACAGCTTTATCACTTCCGTCGGGGCTAGCGCTACTGTCGATCGATATGGGTTGAGCGTAGGCGCCAACACGCAGTTCGAGCATCCGGCAGTTCGCGGCGATACGTTTGTCCAGAGTTCGTCCAAGGAGGGCGGAATTGCCGGAGGGATAAATCTCTTTAGTACCGTCGGCACGAACGGCAAGTCGGCTGCGGTCTCGGGCAAAAGCAATGTGTTCAACGGCAGCTCTGCCGTAATCGTCGATCTGGAATCGGACTTCAAGGACGTCAAGGTGCGTGCGCAAGATTCGCAGGGCGGCAGCATGGAATTGCGGCCGGGCCGTAATCTCGTGCCCGTCTCGGCCTATCGCTCGGGTCGGTTGCAGTACTTCTTTGACCGGTCGCAAGCACCCGCCGCAACTCTGCAGCCGTCCGCGAGTAACTACCACCTCAACAAGGGTGGTGTCGGCTATGAAAAGGTACACGTCATGAAGACGATGACAGTCGTCGGTCGACTGGTCGACCACGCGCGCTCGCCGGTGCGGGCGGCACATCTATCTAGTCCTGCGGGCCGATCGGTGACCGAAACGGATGGATTTTTTGCGCTTGAAGTCAGTCGCGCCAATCCGACCATCAAGGTTGAGAAGGGCGGCAAGCACTTGAGCACGCTTCGTTTGAACCTACAGGAACATCAGATGGAGGGGGACTCGCTGATTGTCGGTGAGTTGGAGTGTGAAGGGGAACCGGTCAATGTCGAAACAGGGGAGCGCCGCAATGAAAACGGATAGTAAAAAGAACAGGCGTAAGCATGTTGCGCGTGAATACGCCGCGCGTATAGCAGCCCCTCTGCTGGCGCTTTTAACGCTTCTCTGTGCGACTGTTGCATCTGCCGCAGATGTGTCGATCATTGCTGAATACACGCCGGGAATGCAGTCTCAGTCTGAGAGTGGTTTCCGCAACGTCACAAAACCAGCAAATTTTTGCGCCGCGGACTCTGGTGGTTGCGCAGGTGTGACGACCATCGACCTCCCGGTTGGGGATGTGAGCTATGACGCGTTAGCGGCTGATGCCGGTGGGCAAAACGCAGTCTATTTCCGGGGGCCCGGTAGCCCGATTCGTATCGAACTCCGAGACGAGCGGACGAACCGCGCTACGGCGGCGACGTTTCGGATCACTGGCATCGTCGGCCAGTATTCTGTGCGCCCCGACGTGTACCAGTTGACGGGTAACCCGGTCGGAAACGCTGAGGCGGCACATGCTGCCCTGTGGGCCGGAGGGAGCTGGCAACAACCGCCAGCAGGATGTACCGCACTATCGGTTCAACCGATGGTTACGGCGAATGCCTACCGGTTTGGCTGGCGTTTGCCCCGTGACTCGGGTGGGAGTTGTTCCAAGGTTCCTCGTCAGCCGGTCCCCGCAGGAGCAATCGTCCTCGAAGGAAGGTCGCTCGCCGTTGCCTATGAGTTGGCAACACCGGATCCGGTGACGCTGCCCAACGGCGTGTACCGGGGCGTGCAGACATTCACCGTTGGCCCCGGCAAGGACTTCGATTTCGGAAATCATGCGCACGTTGCACGATCGACCTTTGACGTCGAATTCGTCCTTAAGGTACGCCACCAATTCATGGTCACGGATTCGGGGGCCGGTAGCGACGTCAAACTCGCCCCTGCCCAGGGCTGGTTGAACTGGTTTTCCGAAGGAAAGCCAGCCGCCAAAATCGATCGTGATGTCACGTTCGCCCTGTCTACGGGCGAACCATTGAGGGTGAGCCTGCGGTGCGAGGATGGTGATGATTCAGCGGGGCGCTGCTTGATAAAGAACCCGCGAGACTCGGTAGTGCCGGTCGACCTGTCATTGACCGTGACCGGAGCAAGCACTGAAAACAAATCGGCGTTTTCTAGGATTCCTCTGACCACGCGCACACCTGCCTCGCTCGATGTCGATCGGTATCTCGACAATGCACGCGCCATTGCGCACGTCGCGGTCGACGATAAGGGGGTGTCGGAGATGGGGAAGAACCCCGGCACAACCTACTCGGGCAGAGTGTCGATCGTTTTCGATGCGATTTCCGAGTGACGTTCGAGGGTGCGTCTGCAGAGCGGGGAGCCTGCCTTATTCCCTCAAGCCAGACGCGCATGCCCAGAATTGTCTGGCGCCCAAACCAGATTGTTCTGATATCCGCCGCATCGTGAAGTCACGAAAATTGACGTTCTGATGTGCAGCCGATCCACATGTGATCGCTGCAGATTTTTTTATCTGGCACACATTCAATGGGCGAAAAATTGCACTCCGGTGGCAACGGGAGCGGTCGCGTACGGTGCCAACAATGGAGTATGCAATGCAAGGCAAATTTGTGAAGCTTTTGTGTGTGGGCCTATTGGCAACGTCCGCGCTTGCGGCCAATGCGGCCGCACCCTCGATCAACATTGGGCCCATGTTCGAGTACATGGGCGGGAAGCAGTCTTCGATCCTGAAGCGCATCCGTAATAAAGGCGACGCGACCGCGTTTGTGCGAGTCGAGGTGTGCGAGGTGGTATTCAAGGAAGACGGCAAGCAGGAGGAGGTCCCTCTCGATTCCGCGCTGTTGACCAAGCCCGACGGCCAAGGGTTGATCGCGAGTCCATCCCGCTTGATCGTGCCTGCGGACGGTAGCCAGTCCGTTCGACTGCTGTACCGGGGTAAGCGAGATGCGGAGCGCTACTACCGCGTGCGCTTCGTTCCCGTCGTGCCTAAATCGAAAGACGATTTTGTCCTCAGCAACGAAGAAATCGAGCAATACAAGGAATCGCTCTCCGCTGGCATCAACGTACTCACTGGATATGGTGGCATGGTCATTGTGCGACCGAGCGACGAGCACTATCAAACAGAGTTCGGCGCGAAGGATGGGAAGAGCACCGTTGAGAACAAGGGGAGCTCCATGGTGACGCTTGAGGGGTACCGCGTGTGCAAGGGAAACACTGGCACGTGTGGCGAGCCGACGGCTTATTACGTTCGCCCGGGGAAGTCGAAGGAGCTTCCGTGTGAACGTGGCTCGCGTTGTGAATTCGAGCTTCGGGAAGGCGAAAAGCGCACGAAGATGCATGTCGAAGCTGGCCATGCTGCACCGGGATCGTAATTAAGGTGGAGCGTGGAGACCGCTGCCTAAGCCAGTGGGCGAGTCGTCGATCGTTCGGAACTAGCCGGTTTTTAGCTCAACCTGGTGTCAGATCTCCCGGATGTTGCACCAGTAGCCCGCGATAGACCTCGTACACGTCGCGTCGCTCGGTCTGTTTCGGCGGCTCCTGACTTGGCGATTGGTCGCTGCATGCCCTAGCTGGCAGTGTTCGAGAACCGAGCAATACGCGCTCGGACTTTTCAGGCCCGTCGCTGCCGCTGCGGGCCATCCGTGGTGACATACGGCTGGGCGGGTTCAACGCGATGGTGTGTGCTGCAGCGGATTGGCCGTCGACGGCATTGCACCACGTACGTTCATACCATCTTTGCGGAGTCATTCCTCCGAAGAACTCGACATGTTCATGTTCCTTCCGTTCCTCCTGTCACTGGCATCGATCGTCGCAATAATGTGCGGCAGACGTCCACATTTGGCAACGTGGTTGTTTGTCGCCGCGTTAATCGCGACGCTTGCCTCATTTTCCTATCACGCGACAGACTCGCTTAACCTCTCGTTCTGAAGAACGTGCCGACGATGAATATAGAAACTCGCCGAGACAATGACGGTTTCGCCGTTCTTACGAGCCTGTCACTAAATGCGGTAGCGTTGTCTGGGATCGGCGCAATTCTGCTTGTCGCCTTCTACTATCAGCTTTCGTTCGACGAGCTGCCCTGTCCGCTGTGTCTCTTACAGCGTGCCGGGTTTATCCTTATTGGCATTGGATTTGCAATGAATTTGCGATTCGGTGTGCGCGGCTTGCATTATGGCTGCGTGCTAATAAGTGCGGTAGCGACGGCAGTGATCGCGGTACGGCAAATATTGCTGCACATTTCGCCAGATGCTGGTGCTTACGGATCTGCGCTCTGGGGGCTCCATTTCTACACATGGAGCTTGATCGTGTCGGTATTGATCGTTTTGTTCGTGGCGCTACTTCTTATCGTAGACCGTGCCAATGAGAGGGCTCGACCGGTGTCAATGAGTATCTTCGGTCGAATTGCGATAGCGATCTTTGCGTTCACCGCTATGGCGAATCTCGTATCGACGGTGCTCGAATGCGGTGGCGGTGAGTGCGCCAGTGATCCGGTCAGTTATGAGTTGCTCGATCGCTTGCGCAATACTTGAGCACTTGATACACCGGGCGATTGATGGAAGCTGGAGCCCAGGCATGGGCCGGCACCAGTGATCGTTCGTGCGGCACCAGGCTAGCGGCATGATGCACGTACTGTTCGCTCGGATACATCTTTTGTTGCATGGAGAATTGCTGCGTTGCAGCATGAGATTTTGCGTAGAGACGAGGTGAGACGTTCTCTCTCCAAGTTCTGTGTCGGGGCCCGTGGAGCGGAGTGCGTGGCAGGAGAATGTCAGCGTACGGCGGTCTTCTCCTGCCGCACCCGTGACAAACGCGCAACATAAAGCCACGTGTTTACACGCCATACCGTTGGCACGGACATAATGGGAGCGTCTGCGTTCCGACGGCGCGACATTTCAACCTGACCGATGGGACAATATTCTCGTCGTTGCTGTGGGTTCCAATCTTCGGGCCCGGGCAAACCACTGTTTTTGAGAAAATGGTGATGAATGCATTCATTGGAAGTAGCTCGCCCCACAGTCCCATCAACGTTGTCGTGGCCGACGACCATCCGGTCGTTTCTGCCGGCGTGAGCTCGGTCCTGTCGGCCGAGATAGATATCAATGTGGTTGGTGTCGCGCCGACGATTTCGGCTTTGCTGCAGCTACTGCAGCAGCAGCCTTGCGATGTCCTGATCTGTGACTATTCATTCAACAGTGATCAGTTGCCAGACGGGATAGCCCTCTTCAAACGGTTAAGGCGAAGCCATCCGGATATTTCCATCATTGTGCTGACGGCGCATCAGGATATCGCCATGTTTGTGTCGCGCATCTTGGACACGGGGGTTGCAGGCTTCCTGAGGAAATCCAGCCCCGATTTTGAACGCCTGCCTGCGATAGTCCGTAGCGTACATGGGGGGGATACGTTCGTCGATCCGACCGTGGCGGCAGAACTGCTTGAGATCGGTAAGACGACGCAAACTTCGATCGAATCGCTCAGCGAGCGTGAGCTTGAAGTCGTTCGAATGCTCGGGCGCGGAATGTCTGTCACGGAAATCGCAATGCATACGAATCGCAGCATCAAGACGATAAGTCACCAAAAGATGAAAGCGATGCACAAGCTTGGACTTAGGTCGGATGCGGATCTTTACCGCGTCTATACGGAGCATTTCGGTTGATCGAGCAGCCTAGCAATGGTGCCGACGAAGGTCCCGATATTTCCCGTGAGGTACCGCCTACGGGCGGTCATCCTAAGACTCCGCTCAGGATGACGTTTTCAAGGCGTCAGCTGGTGGCGGTAACCATAGCACTGACGTCTCTGCTCGTGGCATGCGCCGTGGGCGTAACGGAACTCCTGATATCCCGCCAACACGAAGAATTTGCCCAGCGGTTCTCTGCGCGTAGAGAGGCTGTCAAGGAGGAAATCGACCGGCACGAGGCCCGCATTCGTCAGTTGGCGGTGACGTTCCAAATTGCGAAGGAATACCTGGATTTAGCTGATGCACGAGCGCCGATCAGTCAAGCGCGCGACAAAGGCAAGCTGGTCCAGACGGTGCCCGGGTCAAAGGTGACTCCGCAATTTTCGGTCGTATCGACACTGACTTCCCCCGTCGACTCCGTTCGCTTGACTAAGTTAATCGAGCTTGCAAGATACGCATCGACATTTGCGCTTTCCCAGCACGATCATTCTCCGGCGCTGTCGCAAGGATTTATCTATACGCCAGACAAGCGCTTTCTGGCCACGTTTCCACCACTCTCACAGGACCAAGTTGCTGCACTGAATTCCCCTAGAGCTACGGAGGACTTCATTGGCAACCGGGTAGCTGTTGTCGAGAAGGAAGTCGAGCGCCAAGCCGCCGGCGGCGCTCCGAATAAGGTCTTGTGGGTGAACGGATTGACGGATCCGCTCACCTCCATGACCACGACGTATCTGGCAACGTCCATCTACGACGACGAACAGCGGAGGGCGGCGATCGTCTTGTCGATTCCCTGTAATCGCTTCAACCAATATTTTCTACACAACGATGGTGATCCGCATTTTTTCGCCGTCTCGTGCGAGTCCCAGCGACTCTTGGGCATCAATGAAGCGAGCGCCCAGGAAATGCATTGGGCACAGATCATACTAAGAGCCCCTTGGGTGTATCAGGTGGCAAATGAGCGGCCTCAACGCTTCTTGCTTGAGGGAAGCTTCTTCATTTTTCAGCGCGTGCCGGGCCCGCGGTGGGTGGCGGTGTATGCGTACACCTGGAAGGATCTTTTAGACGCAATTGCCTTGCCGCTGCTATGTGTTTTTCTTGTGACGGTTGGCGGATGCGGTCTAGCCATTAGTGGCGCGTTTTGGTTCAACCGTGAGGTGATTCGGCCATCCAAGGAGCGATTGCACAGCCTTTTGGAGAGCGAAGCGTTTAGTCGGTCCATCATCCAGGTGGCTCCTGTGAGCTTGATTGTCGTTGCCAGAAGCAATGGGGCAATCCTCTTGCAGAACGGCGAAGCTCAGAGCCTTCAGGCGGCATTTGCGGGCAATGCGGAAATTGACTCCAGCACGGACAACATCCTTGCACGTGCAGGCGCGTTGGTTAGGCATCACGCGGAGATCGCGGCAGGCTCTATGCTGCAGCGATTCGAGATGGAGCCAGCTCTCGAGATTGCTTATGCACAGGCAAAGTATCGCGGGGACGAGGTATTCGTGATCGGGATGGTCGATTTGGCGAAAAGGAAAGAGATCGAGCGACGGTTGCGAGAGTCTCGAGCGCGCGCCGAGGCTGAGAGCCATGAGAAGGGAATGTTCTTGGCGACGATGAGCCATGAAATTAGGACGCCATTGCATGGCGCATTAGGTAACCTCGAGTTGCTGTCCCAGATGGGGTTGACTCAAGAGCAACGCTCTCGCTTGCTCATTGCGCAGGATTCGTTCGGTTCTCTCCTTTCGTTGATCAACGGCGTGCTAGATCTGTCCAAAATCGAGGCAGGCGAGCTCTTTCTCCACGAACAGTCCGCACACATCGATCAACTCGTCGAGCAGGCAATTCGGACGTTCGCGGTAGAAGCGCAGAAGAAGGGGCTGCGGCTTCGATGTTTGATCGGTCCGGAGATGCGCGGTACGTGGATTTGCGATGCCTCCCGGTTCATGCAAATTGCCACCAACCTAATTGGAAACGCTGTCAAGTTCACTTCGCGCGGGGCAATAACAGTTTCACTCAGCTCCACCCAGGACGGCCATGTTCGGTTGCGCGTCGCTGACTCAGGTAGAGGAATTCCCGAGGACGAGCTCGAGAAGATTTTTGTCCCTTACGTCCAAGGTTCGGTTGGCCCGAGAAGTTCGCGTCCTGGTACCGGACTCGGCCTGGCGTTGTGTCAAAAAATCGCTGGCGCAATGGGAGGTAGCATCGTCGTAGAAAGCGAGGTTGGCGTCGGATCGATCTTTACCGTTGCGCTGCCACTCCGCCGCGATGCAGCAGAATTCGTCAACAGTAAGGCCGGGCGCTTCGATTTCGTGGTGAATTGCGATATTCCGAGTTGGCGCGATCAACTTGTAGCACAGCTGCGTGCGTGGTATCCCGAGTCTCGCGTCAGCGATGCCGAGGAACGGAGCGGGGTCGGAACGGGTACTTCGACGATATTCATCCACGCGCGAGACTGGCTCGAAATCGATAGTTCGGTCGAGCCAATCGAACCCTGCCGGCGCATTACGCTCGCCCTGGATGGGCCACTCGATCCGGTTGTGAACGGCAACACCATTGTCATCAGTGCTTATAGTGGTCAGCTACTTCGCGATGCAATTGAGATATCGACGTCCAACGTGCGCAACGACGACCGAATTGGCGCCGCACGTCCCGAGGCAGTCACCGCTAGTCGGTGGCGGCACGCAAGCATTCTGGTTGTCGAGGACGACAGAGTGAGTGCTTTGTTGATGAGCGATCAGCTGCGGATGCTCGGTATCGCGCAGGTGGATGTTGTCTCTACAGCGGACGATGGCATTCGACGCTGCTTAGCTCGAACCTACGACCTCGTCATTACAGATTCCAATCTGCCGGATAAGAGCGGCGCGGAGCTACTGGCGTACTTACGGGCGCAGGGGATAACGTGGCCTGTCATCTTGTGCACAGCTGACGCAACAGTTTCCGCGGCGACAAGTACCTCGTTCGATGCACTCATTATCAAACCATCGTCGTTGGACGATCTTTCGCAGGCGCTGGGTACCGTGCTCGGATGGGGCAACGCTCAACAAGTGACACCCGCCGCACCTGGCCGTGACAGGCTGCTAGATGTGTTTAGCGAATCGTGGATTGGCGATAAGGAAGAGCTTCGACTTGCGGTGCAGACGGGGAGCGCGACGCAGGTGCTGAAACTGCTTCACAGGATCCAAGGGGCGCTCATGATTCTTGATGGCGGCTATCTGCTTCGTCAGCTAGAGGGCTGGACTGCGACGATAGCGCAGTCGGAATGCGTTGTGGAGGCAGATTGTGAGGCCTTTATCGGTGCGGTGGAGTCGTGGTTGGCGCAGCGTGCTTCGTTTTCCTGAGCGGTAAGTCCGGCTCTGCAGGGAGGGCTGCATCTCTTCCAAGCACCAAGTGCGGCTAACTGGTTAGCGCACGGCCTTGGCATGGTCACGAGCAGGCCTCCTTATCGATCCGGCGGGCGTTGACTCGCGGCCTTCCCAAGCTGTACTGAAAGAGCCCCCTTCCATGTCGTGCGGGCCGAACTACTCACGGCGGTACCAGCGTACGACACCGCACGGTAGAAAAACTGTGCACTCAGAACAGTGAGTCTGCATCGGCCATCCTTGCGCTGGCTCACAGCTAACGTGACACCGCCCCTCTTGTAACTCTATGAGAGAAGCCGCATTTTTTTTGCGACATTTCTTATCGACCCCCGCTGGTCGTGGCCGGTACCATTAAATGCAAATCTAATCGTGAAGGTCGGGATTGCGACTCTTAGCAACTAACGGCGAAAGGGGATCTTTGGTGTGCGATGATCGGCGTGAAAGCAAGGTAGTTGTGCTGGATATGCATCCCGGCGACTACGAAAATGTCGAGCGGGCTGCCCAAAAATTAGGGTATGCAACCTCCGAGCTCATGCTTTTAAGCGCATATCTCGTGGCATCCGCTGTAGTAAATGGTGACGACACCTTGGCGACTCCGGTGGCTCTATAGTGCAAAAAAAAATCGTCTGGTCTACGTCGGAGCGAGACTTGAAATATTGCGATGCCACTCTGCCAACTTACCACGTCGCTATCTAAACCTGGATTCGTTATGCCCGTCTGATCTCGCGTGATCGTCGAACGTGGTCGGCGGCCGTCGTCACTGCCCCTGAGGCTTGTGGCCTGCCAGTTCCGAGGATAGAGCAACTCAGTTTTGAGCCGGCCGCAGACGCCTTCGCATGCCGCGTTGTCGCGGCAAATACCCCTTGCGCAACATCGAGCGCACCAACTTCGCCTCGGCAATGCGCGTCAACCAGCCTGGCCAGCGACAGTGGGCGCCACGGTCGGACATGGAGTTGACCAACTCAGCGTCTGGACGCGTGCTAATCGACCAACTGACGACCATGCCATCGAAGCAGTCGATCATGGGGAGAGATATACCTTGCCAGCTGGGATCTGGAACTCGGTGACATCCGTGAACCAATTCTCATTGGGCGCCGCGGCCCAGAAGTCACGGTTGATGAGGTTATTTGGCGCCGAGCTGATCTCGCCTAGGTAGGGTACCCCAACTGACACATGAACTACCTCTAGGTCCAAGGTTTTGTCCGCACCTCCCATGGGTCAGGATTCCGTGCAAATCAACACGCTGGACGCATGGGCCTACGAGGCGGGGCGTCACGCTATCGTTCATCCGGCTTGGCAGCCAGTAGAGAGCGCCTACATCAAGAGCCTAAATGGATAGTTCCGCGATGAATACCTAAGCGAGCACTGGTTCGTCTCAATGCGCCACGCCAAGCAGCTGATTGAGGAATGGCGCATCGAGTACAACACCGAGCGGCCTCAAGGCTCGCTCGGCTACCCGACTCCAGCGCAGTTCGCGCCGGGGCATGATAAGAAAGCGTTTTTAACCGGGGACTCTATGTGCGCTCCGGGAATGGAAAAAATCCAATGAAGTCAGCGGTGGGACTGTAGTCCAGTGTTGATCTTTCTTTGTGCCATGCCATCTCTAATGTCGCCTCGGCCACTTTCGATGGCATGGTTTAGTTCGCTCTACCTAGTCACTTTTCGGGTGGGAGGGGAGGTGGGGACAGGGTAGGGAGGAGGGGGAGGGTAGGGAGGGGGAGGAGGGTAGGGGGAGGCTTCACTGTAGCGGCGGCCATCTGCAGATGTATCTGTAGCTACTCCAAGGGCGTCTGCGAGGTCGAGAATCAAGCGCAGCTGAAGAAATTCCGGTGTCTCCGATGAGGCAATCGCCGCGTTCGTTTCGTTAAAAAGATTCCGTGAGGCTATATTCTTCTGATGGTCGGTGCTGCTAGGCCACGCCAGCACGTCCAATGATTCACGCACAGAGGCGTTGCCAAGCATTTTGCAAAGAATATCATTGTATTCTATGTGAATACTATCCTCTTTGGGGGAATTTCCGTAATTTGCAAATCGATTACCAATAATCGATATTTCAGACATTGCTTTCGCCCTCCCTGGATTTATCAGTATTCAGCCATTTTGTTGCTACCCATTTGGATCCTTTGATTACAGGGGAGCCACCATGCAGCGTTCGCTTTGACTGATGTGTGTTAGGGTCTGGATAAACAAAAAATATACCGCTTCCTCGTCGAGGAAAAATCTCCAGAGGTAACATGGGAAATATTGTCCCACCACCGCATTCTGGCTCTTTGAGGTACATGACGAGAGTTGCTATCCGCTGAGACCGATGGGAAAGTACTTTGCGAGGAGCAGCCTCAAAAAAATCGTAGTGAGGCATGTACTGCTCGCCCGCTTTGTAACGAAGAATTTGAAGATCCTCCATCTGGTTAATTGGCCAATTGAGCAGCTTCGCGATCCGTTCGTCTAACTTACTTACTAAATTGCACCCATCTCCAGGGAGAAAGACTCCATGGCTGGTTCGCCTCTCATCGATGTATCCGCCGGCTTCTCCATCACCCACCCTTGATCTTTCTAGTCGATGGGATGCCATATCAATCAACGAACAGCACTCCTCCTCATTCAGAATATTATCCATAATTATTATTTCAGGATAGGTTGATCGTGCAATGACCTTTATTTTTAGATCATCAACATCAATATGCGATGGCGATCCTTCTAAATTTGGCCCTGGTAGATTCATGATTTTTTCTGATTTATTCACAGAGTTCATGTTTTTCGGGGAAAAATGTAGTCGACAATATTTTGCCCCCCCAAGATGTGAGCTTCAATTATTTTTTTGGGGAGGCAGCAATCCCATCGATATTCCGAAGCGAGTCTCGGTAGCCTCTCTACACCTTGAGCGTCATCGCTTTCTAACTCCGTACAACACCAAGAGACGCCCATTAGCGCGCTACCGTCTCGCAGTTCATCAAGCGGCGCTTTGGCATTCGGCCAGCGGTACGCACGAAGCTGTAACTGGTTAGGGGCACTGCGCGACACTTGCGCAGCGTTCAACGTCCGCCTTAGCGTGCCCGGACAAGGATGGAACGTATAATTTTTTTTAAAAAATATCTTTCAAAAATCGATCACTATCACCTGAGTCTCGTCACAAAGGAGGGGAACAGGGCGCTCGGCGGAGTTGCGGGAACCGCTTGGACAGGTGCCGACTCCCCACAAATCAGGGCCAGGCTAAATTAGAGGTGTCCGGGGTTGTTGTGAATGCGGCATTCGAAAGGCGTGAACCCATCGAGGCTGTCATGGGGAATCTCTTGGTTGTAATCAACCATCGCTCGGCGTGCTCGCCCACCTCGCTGAGCGCGCCCAGTTGCGCCGGGCGCCGTAGCTCGGCAGCGACGTGCCGGATTTCGCTCACCAGGCCGGCGTCGTCGGTTTGCCGAGCCGTGCGCCCATCATGCCAATCCGCAGGTCGAGCACGTTTGGCCGCCACGTTCGAGCGCGCTACGCCGAGAGCCTCGCAAACCTGCTTCACTGGTCGTCCCCTGGCAACGATGGCGAGCGCGCTATCCAATTTTGCCCGGCCGTATTCCACGGCTTCGCGCAGAATCTCGTTCCCCATCGTTCTTTTGCCGAGCATGCGCTGTAGCTTACGGAGCTGCTTGAGCGCTTCGGCCAACTCGGAAGCTGACACCACTTCCTCGCCGGCATTCACCGCCCACAGACCTCCGTCCTGGTACAGCTTGCACCACAGGAACACCTGATTGGGATTCACGCCGTGCTGGCTTACCACCATCGAGATCGTCTTGCTTGGCGCGAAACTCTCACTGATCACCGCCAGCTTCTCTTCTACCGACCACCGCCGACGGCGCTCCGGGCCCGCTAACACTTCCACACCTCTTGATTGCTGTTTGTCATAAACACAGTCGTATGCCAAACCGTTAAGTTTAAGTGGGTGACCGTGTCCGGGGATTCACGAGGCCGCTCCACTCGGAGCGCGTCGCGCAGGCATAGCACTTTGCAAGAGATTCCACTTCTGATCTCGCACACGGATCCGGGGGTAAGCGTCGTGATGTAAATCAGTGTTGACGCTTATTTTTTGCAATAACGCCGAACCTCCACAGGATAGCATTGGCAATTTGCTTTTCAACGCATTGAAATTGAAAATAAATCATCAATCCCACCCTCAAGCTAATTTTTGTAACGTCCATTCTCAATCCGTTTTTCGCGATCTTGCTGAGTCACTTGGATTTAATTCCTACGAGCCAAGTGCCGCCACTCTATTCAGAGAGAGAAATGGAGACGGGGAGGTGATTGTCGAGATAACTAGATCCATGGAGAATTTTCTTATACACAGCACGATTTTTCCGGGTGAAAAAGCAAGTTATATGCAGGCGGTTGATCTTCATCGAGCATTGACTTTGAACATGCATGTAGATCTTCTGCAAGGAGCATGGATTGGGATCGAGGATAAAACTAACACTCTCCGACTCTGCGCCGCTACGAGTGTTAGAGATGCTGAAGTGAATGCCCTCAGGGCGATCGTGCTTCGATTGGTCGATCTTCGGAAAAGAATCGGCACGATCATCCTCTGATGAAGTACCTCGTCAGAGCTATATGATCTTCTAACAATACAAATCTCTTCAAATAATCAAGCAAAGACTGTGACTCTAACCGTAATTCCCCAGCAAAGTTTGATGACATCCGTTGCGCCCGAAAGCAGCAGACGAGGCTCGACTTCGACTCTCGATGGGAGCATATTCGATCAAGCTTCTCCCACGTCTCCGCTCCTACTGGGTGATCAATTTTCAGGATCTTCGGTTGAATCCCCCACTGAAGTTTCGAGTATGGACGAAGAGAAATTTGCCGCGGGTTGGGAGTGCGTGTGGCACCTACCGGACTCGCTGAGGCGGAGCGAGCAGGAGCCTAGTGAAATTGCGCATCCAGGCGCCATGGTGGCAAGACAACTCCCGATGTCTATCGCAAACCCTGAAACCTCAAACAACGTAAGGAAGCTGTTGCTAAAGGCATATGAAACGGCAGTACATGATGGGACCGGCGTGCGAGCGGAGATCGGTGATGAATTTCTTCGTAGTGCTCTACGGGCGAGCGAGGCGCTAGATAGAAATGTATCGACAGACGTAGTTCACAGCCGACAAACGCTCTATATGGATGCCTCGTTGGGCATTGGTGAAAAATATCTCCACAACCGTGACGTGAGGTTTGCCGACATCCTTGATGAACCGAATCGAAATGTTCATACGTTCCTCCCAGGGTATGCGACCGGAGATCGATATTCGCTAATGCTTTCGGCGATGATCGAACCTAGGCTCCATATCTCGATTGGATACACCGAAGGCGATGTCCGGGAAAAGAGATTTGCGAGTGAGGCGTTTAAGTTTCTTTCTGATGCGCTAAGGGTCAGCGGGGAGGATGCGCCTGAGAGTCGCATATCGCTGCTGAGCTACGAAGGACCGAGCTTGGCAGCAGCACGTGAATCGCTTGATTCCCCAGAAACCCGAAAATGCTTCGTCAATGTCGATGGCGCTGACTCACCATTGGACAATCCGGAGTCGCAAGACGACCATATCTTCCACATTTCAGTTACCACAGAGCTGATTGCTCGTCATTTTAGGGCTGAAGGCGGCATTTCCAGGAGTGATAAGCACGAAGCAGTGCGACAGAATCTCCACGCTATGGTCGCCCCGGACACGCAAAAAGAAATTGAAAAACTCGTTGACGGTGTAATGAAGAGCCAGGGCATTGAGAAGGGGGCGGTCGGCTTGTGGATCGGCGATCGAGAGTTGCCAAACGATAGAGAGGGACGTGCCGTTTCCCGCCCAGCAATGTTCGAGTTGATCGCGCACCAATTGCGATTGGAAGGCAGGGCAGTATATGGAATTGCAGATACTTTCATTAACCCGAACAGTGAGGGACAGATTGTCAATCGACATCCGTACCGGCCTAGCGAGAAATTCCCGCACATTGGACGATTCTGGGCTGCCGAGGTCAATGGCGTCAACATACTTGCACCGCGTGAAAATCAATGGTTCTTCGTAGATACGCTGCTACGAAAAACCGGCGCGCCGTTGATTGCGGTTCGCAGCGGTGCGGTGGAACTGCCGGCCGTCTTAGGTCACACCGTCATTTACTTGGAGGACGTGAAGATGTTCACGCCAGAACGACATGCCAGTTGGCAAGGTGTACTACCATACTTTCGCCTGATGATTGGACATCCCGTCGGATATGAAAAGCAAAATACAGAGATTCGACGTGCGGCTTTGATTGATAAGTTGCTCGGTTCAGAACTTGAGCGGAAGCTATCTATCCCTTCTGCAGATAACACTCCTGAGAAAAGTAAGCGATTGCAGAGCGAAATTGAGGAGATCGGTGACGATATCACCAATGGCGTCATGAGCACGAAGGAGTTGGAGTTGTTGGTGGAAATGGTAAAACGGGCGGATGGGGACGAACTTGTTTCACGCACTGCGATGAATATTGCAAGCGACCTGTGGGACCCCACGCGAAAGAATCAGTAAGCCGCCGAAGCATCGACTCAATCTGGCAGTAGTCGGTTTTCTCCCGGATCGCAGTGTCGTCCGCAGTGACAATGGTGGCAACGCGGCGCCGACATGCGCGCCATTGGCTACCGGCGACTCGCCGTCGCGGGCTCCGCAACAATCTACACGCTGCCCGCGCGACTGCGGCCGGCCACTGCATCACCTATTCGGCCCCTCATCAAGCCGGGTGCGTTGCGTAACGATGTCCCGTTTGCCGAACTGCCCGAGGGCTTCCGGCGCCTGCAATCCACATTGCTCAAGCGAACCGGCGGCGACCGGGAGATGGTCGAGATCCTGGCGCTGGCGCTGGTGCTGTTGCACGACTAACAGGCTGTGCTAACTGCGGTGGAGCTCGCTCTGGAGGCTGGTGCACCGTCCAAGCAAGCCATCCTGAACATCCTCAGCCGCCTCCTGGAAGGCGAGCCCGTGGCACCGATCACCTCACCGCAGGCACAGGCGCTGCACGTGGAACCGCAGGCCAACGTCGGCCGCCCCCACAGCTTGCGAGATCGGGAGGTGCATCATGCAGCATGAAGTCATGTTGGAGATGCTGATGTCCTTGAATCTGCACGGTATGGAGCAAGCACTAGGGGACTTGGCGACGCAGGACTCGCCGGCCTACCAGTCCGCCGTGCCCATCCTGTCGCGTCTGCTCAAGTGGAGGCATACCACTCGGTGGTCTGGGATTGACTGGGCTGGCAGTACGTACACCAACAAGTGAACGGTGACGCCACGAAGCCAAGAGCCAAAGGCTAGCCATCGGATCAGCGTCAACTTGAGGGGTGTGTTGCGCTTCATTCTGGATTGCGGCAATGGCCCGGACCTTGAATGTTACCCATGGCTTGAGGCGCACAGCACCTCGAATCATGCCCGCTTCCTCCTGTACCTGAATGACAGGGCCGATCGGCTTGCAGGCTTGGGGGGCCTCCTCAATCCGACGCTCTTCCCGAAGCGTGACGCAACTCCAATGGCTCTCGGCTTGCTCTGTACACAGTCGCCGTACCGCTTGGCGACGCACGCTTCTGCGGGCGCCGTGGCTGCATTACCACAGCCAGTCCGGATGACCAAGCACCGTCACAACCAAAGACGAGTCTCCCATCGACCCAGGGATGAGCGCCATATCACCATCGCGTGCTGGCGTGGCGCCTTTACGATGAAGGTTCCAGCCATGCTGCCGTCAGCACAACGTTGTATGCAACATCCACTACCAGGCTGGAGCGCGCCTCTCCCGTCAGCTCGGCCAGCTCTTTGCGCACCATTTCGGCAAGCACAACGCGATTGAGCCAGGTATACCGTGTGGCAGTGTCAATGGCAGTCAAGTACTCGCTCGCCAAGTCTCCGGCCAGTCCATACAAGCCGCTCTCTGGATGCTTCAAGACGGTTGCTTATTGCGCGTTGAAGAGTTCAGAGTTGAATGAGCAAAATTGAGCGTTGAGTGAATCTCGGCACTAAACGCGCTTACAGCCGGATAGGAGGGACGGTCGCCTATGGAAGGTACGAGAGCGCTTCCTGGAATTCCTGCGATACCGACCATCGCACCTCTCAAGGCTTCGGCATTGACGACCTGGCGTCGGAGCACCGCGCGCTGCGCCGGAGTGTGGCGCGCCGACGACAGCAGACATGACTTCTTTGCCGCTCACACGACTCATACGGACCAGACTCGGTTCCCTGAATTTTGCATTTCATAATGATGCTATTACGATAACTATTCTTATCGCAGTAGCCTCATAGCGGCGCTAAACTTGCTTCCATGAAAACGCGTCTGCTTCGCGTCGAGCCCTCCGTCGGCACGCCGCCAGATTTCCCCGATGCCGCCGAACTGGCGGCGCTGCGTGCCTGGCACGCCGGCTTGTCGACCCGCGAGGCCGTTGAGCGTTATCTGGGCGAGCGCCTGACTCTCGGGCAGTCCTCGCGCGGCGTGCTCGGCCGCATCCGGCGTCAACTCGCCACGTTTGCACGCCGACGTCAGTGTGAAGATCTGGCGGCGCTGTTCGAGATGCCAGCGACCGAACGCGCCAAACAGGGCAGGGCGGCTGACCAGGCGATCGAACTGCTCCGCACGCTGCCGCTGCCAGCCCCGCTCGTCAGCGATGATGTGGAACTGTGGCTGGATGCTCGTGCTGTCGCCGCGCTACGCGCCGCCGGCATCGCCACCTTGGCCGATCTGACTGTCCGCGTGCCGCGTCGGCGCCGCCGGTGGGCTGTCATCCCCGGACTGGGGCAGGCCAGCGCGCGACGCATCGAGGCATTCTTTGCCGAGCACCCCCCACTGACCGAGCGTGCCCGCGCGCTAATCGCCGAGCAGGTCCGCGGCGTAGTCGTGCCGTGGGAGCATTTACGCCTGCCCCATGAGGTTGACGGCTCGCAGGGGCAATTCCGTGCGCCGCGCGAGACCTGCGTGCTCACCGCTGACAACGATTACGAGGCCATTCAAGCGTGGCTGTCCCTGCACGAATCGCCCGCGACCCAACGGTCATACCGCAAAGAGGCGGAGCGCCTGATCTTGTGGGCCATCGTCGAACGCGGCCGGCCGCTGTCGTCGCTCACCACCGAGGACGCGATTGCCTACCGGAGCTTCCTGCGCCGACCGACACCGCGGGAGCGTTGGGTCGGGCTGGCACGCCCACGCACCTCCGTTGAATGGCGGCCATTCACGGACGGGTTGTCTGCGCGCTCGATCGCCTACGCGTTGTCCGTGTTGGGCGCGATGTTCCGTTGGTTGATTCAGCAGCGCTACGTGCTGGCCAATCCGTTTGCGGGCATTAAAGTACGTGGTGGCGGGCGGACTGCCGCGCTGGATGCCTCGCACGCTTTTACGGAAGGCGAATGGACGCTGATCCGCACCATCGCCGATGGACTGGAGTGGTCGTATGGCTGGGAGGCACCCGCCGCGCAGCGGCTGCGCTTTGTGTTGGATTTCGGCTATGCAACGGGCCTCCGGGCCAGCGAACTCGTTTCCGCAAAGCTCGGCGACATCGAAACGGACCGGCAGGGCGATCACTGGCTGAAGTTGGTGGGGAAGGGCAGTCGCGCTGGCAAGGTTGCGCTGCCGCCCCTGGCGCGCGCGGCGCTCGATCGCTACTTGGTGGAGCGTGGACTGCCGGTGACGCGGGCGCGCTGGAATCCAAAGACGCCACTGATTGGTGGGCTGGGGATCGATGCCGCTGAAGGCATTACGGGGACGCGCCTGTGGAGCGTGGTTAGACGGTTTTTTGAGTCAGCGGCCAATGCCATCGAGAACGATCACGCGGTGCTGGCAGAGAAGCTACCCAAGGCCAGCCCGCACTGGATGCGGCATACGCACGCCACCCATGCCCTGGCGCGCGGCGTCGAGTTGACCACCGTGCGCGACAATTTGCGGCATGCCTCGGTCTCGACGACTTCAATCTATCTGCACAGCGATGAGATCAAGCGTGCGCGGCAGATTGGAGAAGCCTTTGCTGCGCGAAAATGACCGTCTGCGTAGCGGAATACGCATCTGCATCAACTATGTTCACGAACTGCGCACCAGCATAACTGTGCCGGCTACGCGAACAGAGAGTCAAGCGACAGTGCGCGACGCCATGGCCCGGGCCTGGAATCGCCACTACGTTTCCCGGCCCTGCTTCTAGCAGCATCGAAAGCCAAGGCGTTTGAAGATGTTGCTTGTTGAGTCGAAGCGGTCTCGCGAACACCATGAGCCCTCGCGGACGGGCCTGCGTGTTACGGAAGTAAAAATTCCGAACAACTGATATAAAAATCTCGACATTTGGTGGTGCCAATTGGTACCTACTCCGTCGGTACTATGGCACTTCGCTCACATAACGCGATAATCGGCGCAAGGCGCAAGACAGGAGATTCATGTTGCGCACATGTCGCCCTCTTTGGGTCGCGGGAGTGATTCGCAGGAAGGCATCAGACCCGCGTCTTCTGAGCTGCCTGGTTTTGATCAGATAACAAGCCTTCGAACGACGAAGGCAAGAAAGAACATGTGGGGGGCTCATGGAGCCAGTACAAGGGCAAGGCGCGCCGGCCGCCGGTGAAAATCAAACCATTTTTCAAAGTAATTTACCGCTCGCGGAGAAGTTAGAACGAGCGCGAGTCGAACTGCTGGATCTATCAGCTCGTAACCGGTTGCTCAATATGCCTCGTGGGGCTCGGAGTGGTCGGTCCATCGAAATTATCGATGAGAAAATCGATGAAATCTTTCGATTGTTGGTTCGAGAGGGGAAGACTTTCACTTTCGTAGCGGGACGCGCTGCTGATACCAAGGATCCAGCTTCTGAAGGTACTGATGGAGTCCCCGCGGACGCGCCTACGGGTAAGACGCTGGCCGAACCCGACGAGATCGAGGAATTGGCCCAACCTGACGACGAGAGCAGGGACGAGCGAGGTGTTTTGCGCCGGCATGCGGACACTCGTCTGCAAACTCGTCTAACTAGCAAGGGTCTCCAGACCCGCCTACTTGAACTCTATCTCGATGCACGCACGTTGGAGGAGGAGCAGGGCGTCAACGTGCTCTACCTTGCGATGGGCGCCCTCAAGTGGGTCGATCCGAACAACGCAGAGAACATTCGTTACGCACCGCTTTTATTAATCCCGGTCCAACTCGATCGGGGCAATGCCGGCGAGCGTTTCAACTTGAAGGCTCGGCAGGAGGATTTTGCCTCGAATCTGTCGCTTGAGGCTTATCTCGATCGGGTGCATGCGCTCCGTATGCCAGTTTTTGAGGCGAGCGACACATTCGAGCCGGTCGGTTACATGGAGTTGGTTCGGAAGAGCATCGAAACCAAGGACACATGGGAGGTATTCCCCGACCACATGTCGGTGGGGTTCTTCTCTTTCGCGAAGTTTCTGATGTATCGGGACCTGGATCAAGCGGTCTGGCCTGCGGGCGCCACCATAGGCGACCATCCTTTGATCCGTTCGCTGCTGGCGGACGGTTTTGCAGGCAGTGAGGACCTCGCGCATGAGGACGCTAACATTGATGCGCTGATCCCGCCGTCCGAAATGCTACATATCCTGGATTGCGACAGTTCGCAAGCGCTGGCGATCCACGAAGTGCGGCGGGGCAGAAACCTGGTGATCCAGGGACCACCGGGGACAGGCAAAAGCCAGACTATCGCCAATATCATTGCCGCCGCGGTCAAAGACGGGAAAAGCGTGCTCTTTGTGGCCGAAAAAATGGCCGCATTGGACGTTGTAAAACGCCGTCTCGATGATAAAGGCGTCGGCGATGCCTGCTTGGAGTTGCACAGCTACAAAGCCAACAAGCGCGCTGTATTGGACGAGCTTCGGCGCACGTGGGAACTGGGCGCTCCCAAGGTCACGGATCCAGGAAGCCTTTTCGCGCGCCTGACTGAGGCGCGCGACAGCCTCAACGCGCATGCCCGGAACCTGCACGCCATCGATCCGAAATCGGGGCTGTCTCCATTCCAGGTGATTGGGCATTTGGTGCGCCTACGCGAACAAGGTGAGTGCCCGAACGACATTCAGCTGGAGAGCCCGGAGCAATGGGGCAAGGATGGCTTCACTGCGCGCCAGGATTTGTTGGCCGATTTGGCGAGCCGCGTGATTGAGATCGGTCGGCCAGCTGATCATGCTTGGGTGGGTGTGGGGCTGCCTGCGATCTCACCGATGGATGCCGAGCGTTTGGTCGCGCGTGTTCAGCAGCTACTAGAGCGGGTCTTGGCGGCACAGCAGCAGTTCGCCATTGCAGCTGAACTTCTAGAACTTGAGCCACCGCTTCGTTTGTCAGACATTCCACCAATGGTGGAGCTGCTTCAGCGTATTGCGGGGGGGCCCAAGTTATCCGCGTCGGCCATGGGGCATGACGTTTGGCAGAATTCTGACGTCATCCTGCATTTGCTAGAGCACGGGCAACAGTATGCAGCACAACGAGAAGCCTTGACCGGTCGAGTTGCTGGGGATGCGTGGGACGAGGATCTCGGTGAGGTTCTCCGTGCATTTACGGAGCTTCCCGAGACTTTCAATGCGGAGCAGTTTCAGCGCCTCGCCCAAGTATCCGAAGAATTGCCTCGCTTGCTGGCGGAGGCGGCTGCTCTTGCTCGTCAACTTGGTCGAGAGCCAGGATCCACATTTGGAGATTTCCAGACACTGACCCGTATCGGTGAGCGTGTCGCGTCTGCTCCGCCCGCCAGCCCGGAAACATTCGCGTCGGACCTTTGGAATGATGGGGTCGAGCGTGCGGCAGAGATTGCTCAAGCTGTGGCTGACTTTGAGGTCGCTAAGACCGCCATTGGCGCTCAACTGACCGAAATGGCGTGGTCCCTCAGCTTGACCCCCGCGCGTGCAATTTTGGCATCGCGTGGCACGAGTGTTTTTCGCTTTCTGAGCGCTGAATGGCGTGCGGCAAATCGCTTGGTGAGGTCCGTTCTAGCGACACCCAATCAGCCGCTGCCTGTAGTGTTGGGGTTGCTGGATACCTTGGCTAAGGGGCAGGACGCGAAGAAGACGGTTGAAGCAGAAGATGCTTTTGGGCGCAGCGCCTTTGGCGATGACTGGCGTGGTGCGAGGTCCCAATCGGCCCCGCTCTTGGCATTGGTCGAGTGGATGCGATCCCTGAAAGGCCTCGGGGCCGAACCACGGCTGATCGCCGCGCGCGGCCCGGAAAAGACGGAGGTCGCCGCACGCGCCAAACAACTATCGGCCGTCTGCATCCAGATCGAGCGTGGGTTAAAAGAGGTCTGGGACGACTTGGGGGTGGCCCGAGGCCCTGTATTCGGTGAAGTGGCGGCGGTGGAGCGTGCCGATTTGCGCTCGTTGCTTCAACTGGCAGTGAGATATGTACGTGCGCATTCGGCTGCAGGCGCGCTGATTCCCGCTGGAGTCTCAAGTGCGGGTGAGGCTCGTGCTGTCTTGGCGGCGCTAGCCGCCGGTCAACGCGATCGGCACGCTGTGCGCGAAGGTTTGACGTTGGGGCGTGCAGCGTTTGATGGCGAATGGCAAGCAGAGCGGTCGAACTGGGCGGCGCTCAAATCTGCCGCGAATTGGATTAGACAGAACCCTGACATTCGAGCGTTAGCCGGCCGAGTTGATGAGCGTGAGCATTTGGTGCCTCGCGCCAAGGTGCTGGCTGCATCGCTGGCACTCATCCAGACGAGCCTCACGGCTTTGGGTAACGAACTTCAACTGGACTTGGAGGCTTCCATTGGCGGCACCATCCTCGATGCGCGGCTTGATGTGCTCGTTTGGCGGCTGCGACGCTGGAGCGAGGAGCACGAACAGCTCTTCCGCTGGGTGAACTACCGGGATCGCTCGGCGCGCGCGCGAGCACAAGGCTGCAGTGATCTGGTGGACCGCCTTGACGCAGGTCGAATAACGCCGGACGCGCTGGCCTCTGCGTTCGAGATGGCCTATTTCGAGGCGACCTATGCGCGGATGGTACGTCTCGAACCTGATCTTGCCCGGTTTGATGGGGCCACCCATGGGCGTATTGTGCAGGAGTTTGCCGCGCTGGATCGGCAGCGGATCCTTGCCGCGAGCGCGGAAGTTGTGCACGCGCATTACCAGAACGTTCCGCCTCGCGACGGCGGCGCGCTGGGGCCACTTGGCGTATTGCGAGGCGAGATTCAGAAAAAGAAAGGGCACATATCGCTGCGCAAGCTCGTCGAGAGGGCTGGACCAGCGCTAAGAGCGCTCAAACCGGTGTTTATGATGAGTCCGCTGTCCGTTGCACAGTTTCTTGTGCCGGGTGCCGTGGAGTTCGACCTGCTCGTAATGGACGAAGCCAGTCAAATTCAACCCGTTGATGCCTTGGGGGCGATTGCTCGCTCTAAGCAGGTGGTTGTGGTTGGTGACCCAAAGCAGCTACCACCCACTGCTTTCTTTGCCAAGATGACTTCAAGCAACGAAGACGAGGATGACGAAGGGGCGACAGCAGTTGCCGATATCGAGAGCATTCTTGGTCTGTTCACGGCTCGTGGTCTGCCTACCCGGATGCTGCGCTGGCATTATCGGAGCCGTCATCAGTCATTGATTGCAGTTAGCAACCGGCAGTTCTATGAGAACAAGCTCTATATCGTGCCGAGTCCCTACACGGCGCAGGGTGGCCGGGGCCTGCGGTTTCATCATATCCACGAAGGTTTGTTCGACGCGGGCAATAAACGCAATAACCTGATCGAAGCAAAAGCGGTGGCGCAGGCGATCATCGTCCACGCGCGCACCTACCCGAAGCTGTCCTTGGGGGTAGCAGCCTTTTCCGCTGCGCAGCGTCGCGCCATCATTGACGAACTCGAACTTCTGCGCCGCGGATTGTCACCGGAGGTCGAGGATTTCTTCAAGGCACATCGTTCAGAACCGTTTTTCGTCAAAAACCTGGAAAACGTCCAGGGCGATGAGCGCGACGTCATCTTTATCTCTGTCGGCTATGGCCGGTCAGTGCCTAATGGCCGAGTACCAATGCGTTTTGGCCCCTTAGGTACGGCGGGCGGCGAACGGCGCCTGAATGTTTTGATTAGCCGCGCCAAGCAGCGATGCGACGTGTTTGCGTCCATGACGGACGAGGATATTGATCCGGCCTATGCGGTGGAGCGAGCCGGGGTCAACGCATTCCGGATATTCCTCCAATATGCCCGCACGGGGCGCTTGTCGACGGCCGAGGTCACGGCGCGCGATCATGACAGCATATTCGAGGCGCAGGTGGCCAACGCACTGCGGGCCAGGGGCTACGAGGTTCAAGCACAAGTGGGCTTGGCGGGTTTCTTCATTGATCTGGCGGTCCTCGACGCCGAGCGGCCAGGACGATTCCTGCTGGGTATCGAATGCGATGGTGCGGCTTACCACAGTGCTCGTTCGGCCCGAGATCGCGATCGGCTGCGACAGGCGATCCTGGAAGAACACGGTTGGGCCATCCACCGGATTTGGAGTGCCGATTGGTTCCAGCGCCCGACCGAACAGCTGGACGTGCTAATTCGTCGCATTGAAGCCGCTAAAGCCGAATTCGATGAGTTACGAGAAGATGTTGCGCTCACAGAGCAATTGGATGCCGAGGCACCCTATGTGGAGCGTGAAACTGTGACCGATGAAGAGGATGCCGCCGGTTTTTCTCCCTATGAAGAGGTGACGTTAGTGCGGCCGCGCCATCTCATCGGGGAACTGTATGAAGCGCCGCAAGGAGCGTTGACAGAGTTGGTGGTTCAAGCGGTCGACGTGGAAGGGCCGGTACATCGCGACCATGTCATTACCCGGATGCGAGAAGCCTGGGGTCTGAAGCGGGCAGGCGCTCGTATTGAAGATGTGGTCGGAAGATCTATTGATATTGCGATAGAGATGGGTCGAATCACGCGCTCGGGGGAGTTCCTGTCTACGCCAAACCGTGTGCCAGTACCTCGTGATCGCTCAGGGGTTAACACCATCGCCCTGCGCCGCGCCGACATGCTGCCGCCTGCGGAGATCGAGGTCGCGGCTCTCCAACTGATCGAAAGGAGCTTTGGCGCCACCCGAGACCAAGTCATCCAAGCTGTGTCGCGTGGATTCGGTATTCGCAGCACAGGCAGCCAGGTCCGCAGCGTTCTTGAACAGGCTGTCGATACTATGATTGCTCGACGACAGTTGAAGGAGGTCGCGGGAGTGTTGACTGCCACGGATGAATCGATGCGCTCAGCTCTATAGCGGAAGAAAAGACGCGTCAGCGTATCTAGACCTCCGTGCACGAAATATGTCTGCGCTCGACTAGGCTGCAAAACGAATTGTATGGAGTTTGTTCACACGGCGGACTGGCAGATTGGCAAGGGAAGGTGTCCCCGATCCGAATGGCCCGCCGGATATCGGCCAAGTATTTTGGGCCATCGTCATCGCGCTGGCGTTTGTCTTCTCGATAGTGATGTACTTCTGGTATTGAGAGCAAAGGCAACTGGACAAATCTTACTGGTGATCGGACCTTGGTTGCGGCTTTCGATCAGCCCCGAGATGCCTATGTGGGATTCACGACGTCCGGCCACCAGGGCTGTAGCAATCTGGTCATGAACGTAGTCGCCGATTCTCTACCGATCACCGATCAGGACAAGAAATTCGTGTCATTTCTGCCGGGAAGCGGAACCGTCGTGCATGGAAAGATTATTGAGATTAACGTGGTCGGCGAATGCGGCACCGCTTTATCGCAAGAGGTCGTGCAACTGCTTTCGAACTGAAGAACTGCTCAAGCAGCTCGGCGGGGATCGCCAGCAACTCGGCCGTCTTGGTCTTCCTACGGATGATCGATCACCAAAACGAAATGCGGTAATGCCCGCTATTTATATCTCCAAGCGTGCCGCCGCCCGATACAGTTCATAGTTCTCTGCACGTACAAAACCGGCGGTCGTATCGATGGATGCGTGCCGGAGTTGTCTATTAATCAGTGGCAGGGGCTGACCGATTCCCATCATGAGGGTCACGTATGTCCGGCGAAACCACTGAGGAGTCGCACGACTTAAGACATACGCATCATCTGGATTGGCCTTCTCAAGGGCTTTCGCGCCGACACTCAGCGCCTTTTGTACGATGTTATATATGGTTTGATCTGTGGACTGCGCTGAAGCATCAACGGTCGGGCCATAGTAACCGAGCTTTGGAACCAACGGCATTCTGGGATCAACATCGTAGGGGTTCACCCCGTATCCGCGCAGACACCGAAAGAGGGCAGCTCGGGCAGTTGGATTGAAAGCCACTACCTCGCTATTCCGCTCCTTTCTCTCAATAGCCAAGAACCAATATTCCGCCTGAGTGACCGTATCGCGGTCTGAGTACAAATCTCCCATTCGTGCAGCAGCCAATTCTGTACGCCGAAGGCCAGTGTTGCTGAGAACACGAATGACCATCAGCATGCGCTCCATCTCAAGATGCGTCGCCGGGTCGACGCCCTTCAATCTGGTGCACTCGTCTTCGAGTACGAGAAGCAAGTGAGCCAGCGTTGCCTGCGGGATGTACCTCAACGGTCTGCTGGGACGAGAACTGTCGGTTTTTTTGGTATCCAGTGTTCCCAAGGGGTTGCGGACGAGGTAGTGGACTCCAACAAGATAAGTAAAGAATGCTTTTAGTACACGGAATGCTTGCCCGCGGGTTCCGGCAGAGGCCGGGCCTTCGAACGGCCTCCACTCAGCGCAACTGCGACGAACATAGCGAGGGGCACACCAGTGCGGTGGTGGGGCGCTCATGAACCGCTCGTAGTCCATCAAGTCGCTGCGATTGAGCGAGGATATCGGCTTGCCCGGATAGGCAAGAGCCCAGGCGTACAGCCGCTGCACCTCCTTCTCGTAAGCGCGACGCGTCGCAGAACCCTCTGGAGACTCGGCTAGCCAAGCATCGATAGCCTGACAGTCAGTCTGTGCGACGATCAACGGTTCAAATTCATAGTCGCGGTTTGAGCCCGTTTTTCCCGAAAGCTCTTCGGGTAAGCCAGTCGCAGCAATATCTTTCAAAGTGCGCGGAGAGCGTAAACCGGAGTCGTGCATACCTGAGCCTGCAGCAAAGACGTGTTGGGTAACGCGGCAAGGCCCAATGTGGGTGGATGCTGACGGACGCCGCACGCCGTAAGTGTGGCACTCCGGGATTCCCGCTGAAACAGTGCAAACGAACGAAGCAACGCCTCAGATTTAACTGCAGATCAGATGGACGTAACAATCAGCCGACAAACCAAAATGTGCCTCAAAATACACTTCCACACAGTTTTACGTCCGGACCCAACGCATTTTTAGGTTCGGCGACTTTTGAACTTGGCTATAACCGGACATTACAACTTGGCGCCAACATCTTTATTTCTCATAATTTGTGTTATGTAAAATAAAATAGATGCATCCTCGCGACACGACAGCAGGCCCTGGAAATCAGCGATTTCCCCAAAAACCTTATATGCACAGCTTGACGGCATGCTGTGCTGCCACCCACTCCTCGTTTGTAGGCTCTACTGCCACGCGAATCCGGCTGGCTGAACTGGAAATGACTGCTGCGTGCGCTTGGTTGGCCTCGTCATCCAGATTGGCGCCCAAATAACCAAGTCCGCCCACAATGCGCTCGCGCAGTACGGCGTTGTGCTCGCCAATACCCGCCGTGAAGACGAGAAAATCCAGGCCGCCGAGTACGGCCACCAGGGCGCCGATCTCGCGGACGATCCGGCGCACGTAGAGCGCGAGCGCCGCTTGCGCGCGCGGGTTGTCAGCCTCGTGCGCAATGATGTCGCGCGGGTCGGAAGACAGCCCTGACACCCCAAGCAGGCCCGATTCGTGATACAGCACGTGCCCAACCTGCGGGGGGGAAAGATGCTCCGTTTCCATCATGTAGAGCACTGCACCCGGATCAAGCGCGCCACATCGCGTCCCCATCATCAGGCCATCGAGGGCGGAAAACCCCATCGTTGTGGCCACGCTCTTCAGCCCGTGCATTGCACACAGGCTGGCGCCACTGCCCAGGTGCGCGACGATGGTTCGCCCGAGTGCGATGTCGCCATGCCGTTCCTGCAAAGCAATCGACATGTACTCGTACGACAACCCATGAAAGCCATAACGACGCAGACCGCGCTCCCATGCCGTGTACGGCAGCGGCAGCATCGTCTCAACCTGCGGCAGCGTGCGGTGGAACGCGGTATCGAAGCACGCGACTTGCGGCACATCGGGCAAGTCCGACAGCAGCGCCTCGATGGCCTCCAACGCAAACGGTTGATGCAGCGGAGCCAGCGGAATGTAGCTGCGCAGATCGGACAGCACCTCGGCGTTCACGCGTACCGGCGCGAAGTATTTGGAGCCGCCATGCACCACCCGATGTGCCACAGCCATCAGGCGGCGGCCGTCCAGCCTGTGCTCGACACGCTGGCGAATGTGCATGAGCGCGGCGTGATACGGCTGCGCGCTGTCTAGCGCTAGCGCCTGTGTCGGCGTGCCAGCCTCCGTCCCCGTGGGGTGATCAGTGCCAATCCCCTCCACTTTCCCGCTCCACATGGGCACGAGCGGCAATGGGCGCAAGGTGGCATCGAACATCGCAAACTTGATGCTCGACGAGCCGCAGTTCAGTACGACGATGCAATCGTTCATGGCGGTAGATCGCGGTAGCGGTGGGCCAGTAACGTGGCAAGAGCGCACGACGCGATGCGCGATTCGCGCGAGTCGGCGCGGCTGGTCAAAACAATGGGCACGCGGGCGCCGAGCACAATGCCTGCGCTGGCTGCGCCACCCAGGTATTCCAACTGTTTGGCGAGCATGTTGCCGCTTTCCAGATCGGGCACCACCAGCACATCGGCCTGCCCTGCCACTTCCGAAACAATGCCTTTGATGCGCGCGGCAGCGGCCGATACCGCATTGTCGAAAGCCAGTGGCCCGTCCAGCACTCCGCCCTCAATCTGGCCGCGGTCCGCCATCTTGCATAGCGCGGCCGCATCGAGCGTGGCAGGCATACGCGGGTTCACGGTCTCGACCGCAGCAAGGATCGCCACCCGAGGCCGTTCAACACCGATTGCATGGGCTAGGTCGATGGCGTTGCGGACGATGTCAGCCTTTTGATCCAGGGTCGGCGCGATGTTGATGGCGGCATCCGTCACGATAAACGGGCGCGGATACGCGGGCGACTGCATCAGGAAGCAATGGCTGATCCGACGTTTGGTGCGCAGCCCGGCCTCCTCGCGCACCACCGCCGCCATCAACTCGTCGGTATGCAGGCTGCCCTTCATCAGCGCCTCTGCCCTGCCCTGCGTCACAAGCTCCACCGCGCGAGTGGCAGCGGCACTGCTGTGCGGCACGTCTTCGATCTCGATGCCGCTGAGGTCGAGGCCGGCTTCGGTGGCTACACGCATCAGCTTGGCATACGGGGCAACGAGGCAAGGCACGATCAGCCCTTCAGCATGCGCGTCCATCACGCCAGAAAGGCTCAGCGCATCGCACGGGTGGACGATGGCCATACGGATCGCACCAAGTGGCCGCACATGGTCGAGCAACCGATGGATACCATCGCTGCCGGTGGTGATCCGCACATCCGGCAGCGTGGTGCGCGGACGCTCGATCCGCTCGGTGGGCGCGATGACCTCTGCCTCGCCCGTGATGGCCACCGTGCCGCTGTCGTTTGTACACGTGCATGCCAGCTTGAGCCGCTTTCTCCCATCCTCCTTGCTGACCACCGTCACGCGAATGGTCAAGGTGTCGCCAATGCGCACCGGTGCAAGGAACCGCAGCGTCTGTCCAAGGTAGATCGTTCCCGGCCCCGGCAAACGCGTGCCGAGCAAAGCGGAAATAAGCGCTCCGCCCAGCATGCCGTGGGCAATCACACCGTGAAAGCGCGTGGACGCGGCAAACTCAGGATCCAGGTGCTGCGGGTTGACGTCCCCTGACAGCACGGCAAAGAGTTGGATGTCCTCCGCTGTGAGCGTGCGCAGGATGGCAACCGTGTCGCCAATGGCAATTTCGTCAAAGGTGCGATTGCGCACCACGCTCAGATCGCCGGCCGGCAGCAACGCCGGCGGTACAGGCAGATGATCGGGGCCCATGTGTGTTCGTCAGGAAGCTTTGTGAAGCTGACCGTTGCCCTTGCCGGGTGTACGGACAGGATTTGAGCGCTCGGTTGCAGAGCGGAGCAATGCATCGCCCGGCACGCCCCACGCCGATAGCATGCCCTGCAGCGCTGTATGGACCGGCATGGCGTTGCCGGTCGTGCTCAACGCGCGTACGGAAGCCTGTTGCCATTCCAGCATGACGCGCTGGTAATCCGCCACGAGGCTCGACTGGTTCGAGATGGCCGTCTGCAGCACGCCTTGCAGCACATCCATGGTGCGCTGGCTGGCCTGCCAAAATGCGTTGGGCAGCAGTGCTGCAAACGCGCTCCAGTCCTCGACGCTTTGCAAGTCGGCCAGCGCAGACTCGGTGCGGGCGACGTCTTGGGCGAGCAACTCGGCGCCCAGCGCATACCAGTGCTGCCGTGTTGTCTTGAGCAGACCCAATGCCTGCAATCCGAATGCGATCTGCGCCTTTTGGAGCGCGAGAGGCACGTTGGCAGGTGTATCCATGTTGGCTCCTTATGCCATCTGGCTGATGGTTTGGCGAAAGCGCGTCAATGATGCGACAAACAGCACGGTGCCGATGACGCAGATGGCCAGACATTGCGGCCACACGACCTCGAGCCCCGCACCGCGATAAAGAATGGCTTGCGACGCCGATACAAAATGCGTGGTCGGCGCGGCGAGCATGATGTCCTGCACCGCGCTGGGCATGCTTTCGCGCGGGGTGGTGCCGCCCGAGAGCAACTGCAGCGGCAGCAGCACCAGGACCAACAGCATGCCGAACTGCGGCATGGACCGCGCCACCGTCGCAAGAAAGATCCCCATGGAGGTCGTGGCAAACAGATGCAGCGTGGCCACCAGCATGAACAGCAGGATCGAGCCTTCGATCGGTACATGCAGCGCGCCCTGCACCACGCACACCAGTGCAACAAGCGCGGCCAGCACCACCACAAGCCCCATCGACCACACCTTGGACACCATGATCTCGAATGGCGTGACAGGCATCACCAGCAGGTGCTCGATCGTGCCGTGCTCGCGTTCGCGGATGAGTGCGGCGCCGGTCAGGATGATCGACAGCATGGTGACGTTGTTGATGATCTCCATCAACGAACCGAACCACGTCTGCTCCAGGTTGGGGTTGAAGCGCGTGCGCAGCACCAGGTCGACCGGTGTGGCGGGCGCGGCGCGGTGGCGCTGCAGGAAGGTACTCACCTCGCCCGAGACGATCTGCTGGATGTAACCGTTGCCGGTAAAGGCCTGGCTCATCCGCGTGGCGTCGATGTTGAGCTGGATGGACGGTGCGCGTCCGGCCAGCACATCGCGCTGGAAGTTGGGCGGGATATCGAGCACGAACGTATAGCGGCCGCTGTCCATGCCCGGGTCCACCTCCGTGAGCGGAATCAACGCAGGCGTGCGGAAATGCGGAGGATAGAAGCTCGAGACAATGCGCGCCGACAGCGGCGAGCTGTCTTCATCAACGATGGCGATCGAGGCGTTGTGCAGGCTCTCTGGCATGGCGGTTGCCGCCACGTAGATCGACAAGGTGAAGGTGTAGACGATCAGCACCAGCATCATCGGGTCGCGCGCCAGGCTTCGCAGCTCCTTGATACCAAGGCGGAAGATGTTATTCAGGCGGGCGGTGCGTCGATCGGCTTGAAGGTTTGGCATGGCGTGGCTCTCCTACCGATCCTGCTTGCGCAGCATCAGCAAGGTGGCGCCCAGGATGACCGGCACCGCCGCCAGGAGCGGCCAGAAGGCGCTGCCCAACGCCCCCATATCCAGCGCCTTGCTGAAGACGCCCCGGCTGATGGTCAGGAAATGCGTGGCGGGATACACACGCCCGATCATGGCCCCCGCTCCTTCCAGCGACGACACGGGATTGAGCAGCCCTGCAAATTGCACGCACGGAATGATCGTGCCGATCATGGTGACGAACATGGCCGCGATCTGGCTTTGCGTAAAGGTGGATGCAAACAGCCCGAAACCCGTCGAACACGTCACGAAGATCAGCGCCCCCAACGCGAGCGTCGCAAAGCTGCCCTTGATCGGCACACCGAACACCGTCACTGCCAGCAGCGCCAGCAAGAGGAAGTTCAGCATGGCGAGCACGATATACGGCAACTGCTTTCCAAGCACGAACTCCGCGCGAGTGACCGGTGTCACGTAGAAATTAATGATGGAGCCCAACTCCTTTTCACGCACCACCGACAACGCCGCCAGCATGGCGGGAATCATCATCAGCAGCATCGGAATCACGGCGGGCACCATGGCAGGCAGGCTTCTCACGTCGGGGTTGTAGCGATAGCGCGTTTCGATGCTGCTGGGCGCCGCCAGACGCACCCCCAGCCGGTGCACCGCAGTATCCGCAAGCCAAAGCTGGTGGATGGCCTGCACGTAACCGCGCACGGTTTCGGCGCGGGTGGGCATGGCACCGTCCACCCAGGCACCGATCTGCACAGCCGCGCCGCGTTCCACGTCGCGTGCAAAGCCAGGCGGAATTTCGATTGCCAGCGACAACTCGCCGTTGCGCATGCGGCGGTCCAACTCAGCGTAGTCGCGAATTGGGGGTTTTTCGATGAAATAACGCGAGCCCGCCAGGTTGAGCGTGTAGTCGTGCGAGAGCACGGTCTGGTCGCGGTCCAGCACGGCGTAGGTCAGGTTCTCCACGTCCAGGCTGATGCCGTATCCGATGATGAACATGAGGATGGCCGTGCCCAGCAGCGCCAGCGTGGCGCGCACGCGGTCGCGGCGCAGCTCCAGCGCCTCACGTTGCGAATAGCTCAATGCGCGCGCAAGACTGAAGCGGCGGCGGGCGGGTGTGCCGGCAGGTGCGTTGGCCGCCGCCGTGCGCACCGGCAGCGGCGCAGCAACCTCGTCGGTGCCCGCAGACGCTTCGGCTGCCTCCTGCAGATAGGCTACGAACGCCTGCTCCAGCGTCTGCGTGCCGCGAGCGCGCACTAGCGCAGCGGGCGCATCACTTACCAGCACCCGGCCGGCGTGCATGAGCGAGATGCGGTCGCATCGCTCGGCCTCGTTCATGAAGTGCGTGGAGATGAAGATGGTCACGCGATCCCGCCGTGCGAGGTCGATCATCAGGCGCCAGAACATATCGCGCGCGACCGGGTCCACGCCCGAGGTCGGCTCATCCAGAATCAGCAGCTCCGGCTTGTGCACCATCGCCACCGCCAGCGACAAACGCTGCCGCATGCCCAGCGGCAAGCTCTGAGGCAAGCTGTCGGACACCTCCTGCAGGCCGAAGCGGGTCAGCATCTCAGCCGCACGCGACTGCACCTCGGCTTCGGGCACCTGGAACAGACGCGCATGCAGCACAAGGTTCTGACGCACGGTCAGCTCGCCATACAGCGAGAACGCCTGCGACATGTACCCCACGCGGCGGCGTGTGTCGATGTCTTTCGGGTCGACCGGATGGCCAAACAGCCACGCCTGGCCCTCGCTGGCAGGCAGCAGGCCGGTGAGCATTTTCATGGTGGTCGATTTGCCGCAGCCGATCGAGCCGAGAAAGCCGAAGATCTCTCCACGACGGATGCGGAAGTCGACGTGGTCGACCGCGACAAAGTCACCAAAGCGCATGGTCAGGCCGTTCGCTTGCACCGCAACATCGTCTTCTGCACCGACCACCAGGGGCGGCACGACCACGGCGTGATGCCCCTGCCGGCGCGTCAGCGGAAGCAGTGCTATGAAGGCGGCCTCGAGGGAATCGGTACCCGCACGGCTGCGCAGGCCAGCCGGTGTGCCGGTGGCGAGCACCTGCCCCGCGTCCATGGCGACCAGCCAGTCGAAGCGTTCGGCCTCTTCCATGTAGGCGGTGGCCACGATCACGCTCATGCCCGGGCGCGTGGCGCGAATACTGGCAATCAAGTCCCAGAACTGCCTGCGCGAGAGCGGGTCGACGCCCGTAGTCGGCTCGTCCAGGATCAGTAGGTCCGGGTCGTGGATCAGCGCGCAGCACAACGCCAGCTTCTGCTTCATGCCACCCGACAGCTTGCCGGCAGGCCGTGAGAGAAACGCCCGCAGGCCGGTGCTGGCCGTGAGGGCATCAATGCGGCGGCGGCGCTCCGCTGCATCGTGGCCGAACAGGCGCCCGAAGAACTGCAGGTTTTCCTCGATCGACAGCGTGGGGTACAGGTTGCGCCCCAACCCTTGCGGCATGTAAGCAATGCGTGGGCCGACCGCCGCGCGCGCACCGTGGTCGCCCATGTCGCTGCCCAGCACATGTACTGCGCCGTCCTGCAGGGCACGCGCGCCGGCCACCAATGACAGCAGGCTGGACTTGCCCACGCCGTCCGGACCGATCAGTCCGACCATGCAGCCGCCAGGCAGGTCGAGCGTGACGCCATCCAGCGCCAGCGTCTTGCGGTAGCGCAGGCTCACGCCGGCAAGGCTCGCCACCGGCGCCGCGAGGGGCACCTCATGCAAGGGGGATGGCTTGGCAGACCGCGTCACTGCGGGACCTTGATCGCCAGGGCGGCCGGCCATTCGGCCTGCGTGTCGAGCTTGAGCCACGCCATGCCGGGCAGACCGGTCTTCACCAGCTTCAAGTACTTACGCAGCAGATCGCGATCGATCTGCGCCTTCACGCGGAACATCAGCTTCTGGCGCTCACTGGCCGTCTCCACGGTCTTGGGCGTGAATTGCGCGGTGCTGGCCACAAAGGACACGCGCGCCGGAATCACGTATTGCGGCGCAGCGTCCAGCACGATACGCACCTCGCTGCCCATGGCGATGCGGCCCGCGTCCGTCTCCGGCACGAAAAAGGTCATGTAGACGTCGGACAGATCCACGAGGTTGAGCAGCCGCCCGCCACCGGCCAGCACCTCACCGGGCTGGGCGATGCGGTATTGCACACGGGCGTCGCGCGGGACCGTCAAGGCGCTGTCGTCAATATCGGCCTTGATGCGCAATACGGTTGCGTCTGCTGCCTTGACGGTGGAACCGGCGCCGGCCACCTGCGTATGAGCGGCCAACACGGCCGCCTGCGCGGCCTCGGCTTGCGCGCGGGCCGCCACCAGCGCGGCCTTGGCGCTGCGCACGCGGGCGCGGTCGTCGTCCAGCTCCTGCATTGACGAAGCGCCTTCGTGCGACAGCGTTTCAGAACGCGCCAGCCGGCGCTGCGCGGCATCGAGGTCGCTTTCACGCAAGGCGATCTGCGCCAGCGCAGCCTGCCGATCGGCCTCTCGCACGGCCACCTGGGCCTGTGCGCTGGCCACGGCAGAGACCGCTTGCTGCTGCCGCGCCAGGGCCTCGTCGCGTTGCGCTTCCAGCGTCTGTACCTGCATGTGCGCAAGCGGCTGGCCGGCCGTCACGAAGTCGCCCTCGTCCACCAGAATGTCCTGCACGCGGCCAGGCAGCTTGGTGGCCACGTCGATTTCTGTGGCCTCGATGCGGCCATTGCCGCTCGCAAAGCCCTTGCCGGGGCCCTCTTGCCGTAAAGCCTTCCACGCGAACGCTCCGCCAGCCATCACCAGGGCGGCCGCCAGCAGCGCAATCCATCGTTGTCGGGGAGTCGTAGTCATGGTGTTGTTCCGCCCGATACGCCCGATGCGCGCGGGGGCGGCGTCAGGCTCAGGTGAGGTTGCAGATCAGATTCGGATTCGACGGCCTGTGTGCCGCCACCCAGTGCCGCATACAGGCCAACGCGGCTAGAGAGAAGCGCACGGCGTACCTGCACCAGTTGCTGCTGCGCGGCCAGTAGGTCGCGCTGGGCGTCGAGCACCTCCAGGAACGTCGATGCCCCAGCGTCGAAGCGCAGTTGCGACAGCCGCGCGCGTTCGGTCAGCGCTGCCAGTGCGGCCTTCGCAATGTCGAGTTGGTCGGCCAGCCACTTGCGTGCAGAGAGCGCGTCGGACACGTCGCGGAATGCGCTCTGCACGGTCTTCTCGTAACCGGCCACGGCAAGGTCTCGGCGGGCTTCTGCCAGGTCGAGGTTGCTGCGCAGCTTTCCACCTTCAAAGAGCGGAAGGCTGATACTCGGCGCGAATACCCAGGCGCGTGTGCCGGGCGCAAACAGGTTGCCCAGTTCCGGACCCAGCGTGCCGTAAGCGCCGGTCAGTGCCACGCGGGGAAAGAACGCGGCCCGTGCCGCGCCGATGCTGGCGTGCGCAGCACGCAGCCGGTGCTCCGCGGCGGCAATGTCCGGGCGCTGCGTCAGCAGGTCGGAAGGCAGGCCTGCGCGCAGTTCGGCCAGCATGCGGTGCTCGTCAAGTGGCTCGGAGACCGGCGGCAGGTCGATTGGTTTGCCGACAAGCAAGGCCAGGCCGTGAGCCTGCGCGTCGCGCGCCTGCTGCAATTGCGTTAGCAGCGCCTGCGCCTGGGTCAGCAGGGTCTCGACCTGCGTTTGGTTCAATCTTGAAGTCGCGCCCACCGCCACGCGGCGCGAGAAGATGCGCAGTGTTTCGGTCCGGCTATCCACGGTTTGTTGTGCCAGCGCGATGCGCTCGTCGAGTTCACGCAGCACCAGATAGCTGTCGGCCACTTGCGCGATCAGCCCAAGCGCTACCGCACGGCGTGCGGCGTCGGATGCCACATAGCTTTCCAGTGCGGCCTCGTTGAGGTTGCGTACGCGTCCCCAGAAATCGATCTCCCAACTGGAGACGCCGGCCCCCACTTGGTACTGGGTGACACGCATCGGCATGCCGAAGGGGCTTACGTCCGCCGGAATGCTCAGGCGACTGACGCCGGCCTGCGCATTGAGATGCGGAAATAACTCCGCGCGCTGGATGCCAAACGCGGCACGCGCCTCTTCCACACGCAGCACGGCAGTGCGCAGGTCGCGGTTGTTTTCCAGCGCCTGCTCGATCAACGCCTGCAGGCGCGTGTCCGTAAAATACGCCTGCCAACCGGTCGCTGACGCTGACAGGCCATCCCGGCCATCGTCGGCGTCGTAGTGCTGGGCCACGGGCAACGCGGGCGCCTCGTAAGGCGGCGACATCGAGATGCAACCCGACAGTGCCAGCACAGTGGCGGTGACTACCATGGCGGCCATACGCGTGCCGGCGTAGCTGCCACACGCCCGAAGCTGCTTCTGCACACGCATTTATTTCTCCAGCACGTAGGCGCCCGGCGCGTCCGCCAGTGGCGGCAGTGCCGGGGCGCCCATCTTCGGTGGCTTCACCGGTGCGGGGCCCAATGCATGCGCGACCAGCCATGCATGCCATGCCGGCCACCATGAACCGTCGGTGGCGGGTGCCGATGCCAACCAATCATCCGGCGCCACCGATACCTCGCCGACGTTACGTGTCTGCATCTGGAACCGCCGATGCGAGTTGGCCGGCGGGCTGACAATGCCGGCGTTGTGGCCGCCGCTGGTCAATACGAACGTCAGCTCCGCCTCGGTAAGGTGATGCAGCTTGTAGACCGAGCGCCATGGCGCCACGTGGTCGGTCAGCGTGCCCACCACGAAGATGGGCAGGTCGATGTCGTTGAGTGCCACCGGCTTTCCGTTGACGGGGTAGCGGCCTTCGCTCAGGTCGTCGTTCAGGAACAGATGCCGGAGATACTGGCTGTGCATCCGCGCGGGCATGCGCGTGGCATCGGCGTTCCAGGCCATCAGATCGTTCATCGGTGCGCGATCGCCCAGTAGGTATTCACCCACCACACGCGACCACAGCAAGTCGTACGAGCGCAGCATCTGGAAGGCTCCGGCCATCTGGCTGGCGCGTAGATAGCCGGTTTGCTCCATCTGCGCTTCCAACAGACTGACCTGCGCCTCGTCGATGAACAGGCCGAGTTCGCCCGGCTCGCAAAAGTCTGTCTGCGCGGCAAAGAGCGTCATGGATGCCAACCGCGCATCGCCATCGCGCGCCATGGCAGCCGCTGCAATGGCCAATAACGTGCCGCCAAGGCAGTAACCGGTGGCGTGGACGCGCTGGCCCGGCACGATGGCATTGACGGCATCGAGCGCGGCAAAGACACCGACCTTGAGGTAGTCATCCATGTCGAGGGCGCGATCCACCTCGTCGGGGTTCTTCCAGGAGATGCAGAACACCGTATGGCCCTGCTCTACCAGATAGCGGATCAGCGAGTTCTGCGGTGACAGATCCAGGATGTAGTACTTCATGATCCATGCCGGCACGATCAGGATGGGCTCGGCTTGGACCTTGCTCGTGGCCGGCGCGTACTGGATCAGCTCGATCAGGCGGTTGCGCAGGACCACCTTGCCGGGCGTGATGGCCACGTCGCGGCCCACCATAAAACGTTCGGTGCCGGCGGCCGGCGCGCCGCTCATGGAGCGCTCCAGATCGTCAAGCGCATTGAGTGCGCCGCGCACGAGATTGGACCCGTGCTGTTCAAAGGTCCGACGCAAGACAATGGGGTTGGTTGCCAACTGGTTGCCTGGCGACATCATGTCGAGCCATTGGCGCGCAGCAAAGGCAACCACGTCCTCATGATGCTTGGCGACCCCCCACACGCCGCGCGTGGCCGCCTCCCACCATTGTTCGGTCAACAGGAAAGACTGGTGCAGCACGTTGAACGGCCACAGGCGCCACTCGTCAGCCGAGAAACGACGGTCGCGGGCCGGCGGCTGGACGCAAAGGCACACGTCCTGAGGGCCGGACGCCATACAGTCCCAGATGTAACGCTCGAGTTGTTCGGCCTGCGTCAGCGCCAGGCGGCACAGATCCAGCCGCTTCCCAGGCGAGACGGCAAGATGCAGCGCCCAGTCGAGCAACGCCAGCTGCATTGATGCGAGCGACAGCGAATTCGATGTGCGGGCAAGAGCGGCGTGAAACGGCAGATCAATCAGCTCTGCAGTTGGTGAAGACGGCACGGGGGCGGTGCGCATGGTTGGGGGCGTCAAACGATTGCGGATATGCAACCCATTAGATGCCAGCGGCTACCGACCAGACTTGACGCACCTCAAACCGGGACAAGAGCGCGGACTCTAGACAGTGTCAAAGAAATGACATCTGCAGTTTCCTGCCAGTCGTCACAGAGGCTTCGCCCGCGCCTTACGGGCCTAAATGGGTGTGTTAGAGTCCGGCGGGGAAAACGTGACGATCTGCAAGATCGGCCCCATATCTGCATCGCTCTCAACGTTGTACCCGCGAATCTGTTGCACCAACAGGATGCATTGGGCGCTTGGCGTGGGCGTCGCCCGAAAAACGACATCGCGCAGAGGCCAACCCCACGAGACGAGATGCAATCCCCACCTCTCGGGCCAAATCAGGTAAAGGGCCGCGCAATCTTCTAGGAAGGGCGCGGCAAAGCCATTTGTGATTGATGTATTGATCTAGATTTACATAGGCGCACACGCAGCGCCGGTCTACCTGCCTCGTCATCGAGGCGCAACGAACAATCCATTCAGAGAAAACCGTGTTCACTTGCATCAACCAGAGCTGCGGTACGCAGTGGGAACTGTCCGACGTCGTCATCAAGGACGAGGGCCAAGGGCCGCTGTTCCGTTGTGCGCTATGCGGCGCCCGCAACTATGTCCAACGCTTCGAAGCTAAAGACGGCACCGTCTTCTACAAACAACTCGAAGGCAAGCCGTCCAAGTGAATCAGCGCAACAACATGACCATTGAACCGACCGCCACGCCCTTCAGCACCCTAGCGCTCGCCCCGGCCGTGCTCGCGAATCTGGCGCAGCTTGGCTACACCGACATGACGCCGATCCAGGCTGCAAGCCTGCCCATCGCGCTTGCGGGCCACGACTTGATTGCGCAGGCAAAGACGGGCAGCGGCAAAACCGCAGCGTTTGCGCTGGCCCTGCTCGCACGGCTCGACGCGCGCAGCTTCGATGTGCAGGCGATGGTGCTCTGCCCGACGCGCGAGCTTGCCGATCAGGTTGCGCAGGAGATCCGCCGCCTCGCACGCGCTGAAGAAAACGTGAAGGTCTTGACGCTGTGCGGCGGCACACCGATGCGTCCGCAGGCGGCAAGCCTTGAGCATGGCGCGCATGTCATCGTCGGCACGCCGGGGCGCAACATGGACCACCTGGAACGCGGCAATCTTGCGCTCGGCGCGCTGAAGACGCTCGTGCTTGACGAAGCAGACCGCATGCTCGACATGGGTTTTTTCGATGACATCGCGACGGTCGTGCGCCAGTGCCCGGCCGATCGCCAGACGCTGCTGTTCTCGGCGACCTACCCGGAAGGTATTGCGAAGCTGTGCCAGCGCATTCTGCGCAATCCAAAAGAGGTGAAGCTCGAAGAGCGCCACGACGACAGCAAGATTCGCCAGCGCTTCTACGAGGTGACCGACAACAAGCGGTTGCATGCGGTCGGGCTGCTGCTCAAGCACTATCGGCCGGTGAGCACGCTTGCCTTCTGCAACACGAAGCAGCAATGCCGTGACTTGCTCGACGTGTTGCGCGCGGAGGGCATCCACGCGCTGGCGCTGCATGGTGAACTCGAGCAGCGTGAGCGCGATCAGGTATTGATCCAGTTCGCGAACCGCAGTTGCTCGGTGCTCGTCGCGACCGACGTTGCCGCGCGCGGGCTCGATATCGCGCAGCTCGAAGCGGTGATCAATGTTGACGTGACGCCCGACCCCGAAGTGCACGTGCATCGCATTGGCCGCACGGGCCGCGCCGATGAGAACGGCTGGGCGTTGAGCCTCGCGAGCATGGACGAGATGGGCCGTGTCGGCAACATCGAACAGGCGCTTGGGCGCGAGGTCGAATGGCACAAGCTCGACGAGCTTGATACCGGCAATGACGCACCGCTGCTGCCGCCAATGGAAACGCTGCAGATTCTCGGCGGACGCAAAGAGAAGATCCGCCCCGGCGATGTGCTCGGCGCATTGACGGGCGATGCCGGCTTTCGCGGCGACCAGATCGGCAAGATCAACGTGACCGAATTCTCGACCTACGTTGCGGTCGACCGCGGCATCGCACGCGAGGCGCTGCGCAAGCTCAACGGTGGCACGCTGAAGGGCAAGAAGGTCCGGGTTCGGCTCATGGACGAATGACCCCCTGCCCCTGCGCAGTTACTGGTTGCCGCTCGTAGGAAGAGCGCGATTCAACCCAGCATGGCAGCGCCAACGCCCGCCGCCGCACAAAACGCCACCACAATCAGCGGTGGCGTTTTCCATCGCGTCAGCAGCAGGAACGCAATCGCCGCGACGGCAAAGTCGCTCCATGACCGCACGGCGCTCGTCCAGACCGGCGTGTAAAGGGCAAACGCCAGCAATCCAACCACTGCGGCATTCACACCCGCCAGCAGCGCCGCCATGGAAGGACGCGCGCGCAACGCTTGCCAGTAAGGCAACGCTGCGATGACCAGCAGCAGGCCCGGCAGAAAAATGCCCACCGTAGCAAGCGCAGCACCGGCCCAATGATTGAGCCCCGGCGCGATCGTCCAGCCGAGGAAAGCGGCGAAGGTGAATAACGGCCCGGGCACGGCCTGCGCGGCGCCGTAGCCTGCCAGGAAATCGTTCGACGTGACCCAACCCGTCGCGACCGTCTGATGCTCCAGCAGCGGAAGCACGACGTGCCCGCCCCCGAAAACCAACGCGCCCGACCGATAGAACGCGTCGAACACCTTCGCGGGCATCCATGGATGAAGGTCTGCCACAACCGGAAGCCCGAACAACAGCGCGCAGAACAGCACCAGGCTGACGATACTGGCAGCGTGAGACACGCGGAATGCGGTTCCCTGCCCCGCCCTCGGACCCTCATTCGCCGGACGCGACGATCGGCATAACAACAAGCCCAGCACGGCGCCAAGCACGATCACGACAAGTTGCGCGTAAACGATCGTCAACGCGCTGAGCACGGCGATGCTAATCAGCGCGATACCCGCGCGCTGCCAGTCAGGACAGAGCTTGCGCGCCATGTCCCACACGGCCTGCGCCACCACCGCAACGGCAACGAGCTTCAAACCGTGGATCAGGCCTGTGCCAACCGGGCCGCCCAGGCTCGGCGCGAGCATCGCAAAGGCCAGCAGCAACAAGACGGAAGGCAGCGTAAAGCCGCACCATGCCGCCAACCCGCCGCGCCATCCCGCCCGAAGCAGCCCGACGGAGAATCCCACCTGGCTGCTGGCAGGCCCGGGCAGAAACTGGCAAAGCCCGACAAGGTCGGTGAATGTTGCGTCGTCCAGCCAGCGGCGGCGCTCTACGAACTCGCGCCGGAAGTAGCCGATATGCGCGACAGGGCCGCCGAAACTGGTGAGGCCCAGCTTGAGAAAGACCGCCAGCACTTCCATGGCAGAGCCCGCTTGGTGTAAGCGGGACGGTGTGGCGGATGCGGTCATTTACGGGCGAGATCGACGTTTGGGAAACGCGTATTAGAACATTGCCGCCGTGACATAGAAGGCAACTAAAGTGGCAGGATAGGCATCGCCGTCACCGTCATTGGACGCTTCCGCGTATCCCATCATGCACTTCGCTCAGACCATTGGCGCGCAACGCCATGTGTTCAACGATCTCAAGACGCTCCTGGCCAAAGCCAGCCCGGCGCGCTCGGGCGACTATCTGGCGGGTCTGGCAGCGGCCAGCGAGGGCGAACGCATGGCCGCGCGCATGGCGTTGGCGGATGTGCCGCTGTCGGTATTTCTCAACGAAGCGCTGGTGCCTTATGAAGACGACGAGGTCACGCGCCTGATTCTTGATCGGCATGACGCGCAGGCCTTCCGGCCGATTGCCTCGCTCACGGTGGGTGAGTTCCGCAACTGGTTGCTCCTGCATGAGACCGACAGCCAGACACTGGCAAGCGTCGCGCCCGGCATCACGCCGGAGATGGCCGCGGCGGTCAGCAAGCTGATGCGCAATCAGGATCTGATTTCCGTGGCCCGCAAGTGCCGCGTGGTCACGCGCTTTCGCAACACCATCGGGTTGCCCGGCCGGTTGTCGGTCCGGCTGCAACCCAACCACCCGACGGACGATCCCAAAGGCATTGCGGCATCGATCATCGATGGCCTGCTCTATGGCTGCGGCGACGCGACCATCGGCATCAACCCCGCTGGCGACAATTTCGGCGCCATCGTCTCGCTGCTGCAGTTGGTTGACGAACTGCGCAACCGCTACGCCATTCCCACGCAATCGTGCGTACTGACCCACGTGACAAACACCCTGCGCGCCATTGACCAGGGCGCGCCTGTGGACTTGGTATTTCAATCGGTGGCGGGCAGCGAACAGGCCAACGCGGGATTCGGCATCAGTCTTGCCTTGCTGGCCGAGGCGCATGACGCCGCGCAGGGCCTGGCGCGCGGTGCGGTCGGCAACAACGTGATGTATTTCGAGACCGGCCAGGGCAGCGCGTTGTCGGCCAATGCGCATCATGGCGTCGATCAGCAAACCATGGAGGCGCGGGCTTATGCGGTGGCGCGGGCGTTCTCGCCGTTGCTGGTCAATACGGTGGTCGGCTTTATCGGCCCGGAGTATCTCTACGACGGCAAGCAGATCATCCGCGCGGGGCTGGAAGACCACTTCTGCGGCAAGCTGATGGGCCTGCCCATGGGCTGCGACGTCTGCTACACCAATCACGCTGAAGCCGATCAGGACGACATGGATACGCTGCTCACACTGTTTGGCGTGGCGGGCATCCATTTCATCATGGGCGTCCCGGGTGCCGACGACATCATGCTCAATTATCAGAGCACGTCGTTTCATGACGCGCTCTATCTGCGCGACACGCTGGGCCTGCGGCCTGCACCAGAGTTTGAGGCGTGGCTGCAAAGCATGGGTATTGTCGACGCCGCTGGGCGCCTGCAAGACGCCACGGCGCGGCAACCGCTGCTGCAGTTGGCCCTCGCGCTGTGAATCCCGCTGGGAAGCCGAACATGCCAAAACACGCCCTCGTTCAGCCGAATCCGTGGACACACCTGCGCGCGTTCACCGACGCACGCATTGCGCTGGGCCGCGCCGGCAACAGCCAGACGACCGACGCTGTGCTCGCGTTTGGCGTGGCGCACGCCCAGGCGCGCGATGCCGTGCACTTGCCGCTCAATCGTGCGGCTTTAGCGGCCGCGCTTGGGCAGGCGGGCTTCACGGCCCTGGCGGTGCACAGCGCGGCAGCCGATCGCGCCGAGTATCTGCGCCGCCCCGATCTCGGCCGCCGGCTTGACGAAGCCAGCCGCGCAGAACTCGGCGCGCTGCGGCCAGCGGAGCCATTCGACGTTGTCTTCGTGATTGCCGATGGGCTCTCCGCATTGGCCGTGCAAAGCCATGCCGTGCCGCTGCTATGCAGCGTGCGTGAGCGTCTGCCGGCCGGCTGGTCGATCGGGCCGGTCGCCATCGCCGAGCAATCCCGGGTTGCGCTGGGGGATGAGATCGGTGCGTTGCTTCGCGCACGACAGGTCGTGATGCTGATCGGTGAGCGGCCGGGGTTGAGTTCGCCTGACAGCCTAGGCATTTACCTGACCTACGCGCCGCGCGTTGGCCGCTCGGATGCAGAGCGCAATTGCATTTCCAATGTGCGGCCGGCGGGCCTGACCTATGACCAGGCAGCGACCCGGCTGGTGTTCCTGCTCAAAGGCGCACTGGCGCTCGGCCGCAGTGGCGTGGACCTGAAGGACGACACGCCGTCCGTTGCCTCCGGCGCAGCCCGACTTGCCGAACGAGACGAGCCGTGACACACTCGCTCCCGCTGCCCACACCGGCAGCATGCAGGCGCGGCTGACGCACCAACGACAGCTGCAACACGCCGCAGGAGAGACCGGGCGCAACACGCACACGCGCAACGCCCGGCGCCGATGGAGCAACCACCCCGGAAACTCTCAGGCAAAAGGACTGTGGCGTCGACTGCGAATCTGGAGAGAGGCGTACACGCGTGCGCCCACCGAAGGGGAAGGCGCCAGCGCTGCTGATGCCCAAGCTCTCAGGTCCCAAGACAGATGGGGTGAGCCGACCGGATCGTCCGGTCATGACATCACTCCATAGGGACCGCCATGACGCACATCGTCATCGTCGGCGCCGGCATATCCGGCGTCACCACTGCTTACACGCTCTCGCAACTCGGCTATCAGGTCACGGTGCTCGACCGCCACCTGTATCCGGCCATGGAAACCTCGTTCGCCAACGGCGGGCAACTTTCCGCCAGCAACGCAGAAGTCTGGAACAGCACCGGCACGCTGCTCAAAGGCATCAAATGGATGCTGCGCAACGACGCGCCGCTGCTGCTCAACCCCAAGCCGTCGTGGCACAAATACTCGTGGATCGGCGAGTTCGTCGCCAGCATCGCGCACTACCGCCGCAACACCATCGAGACCACACGCATGGCCATCGAGGCACGCAAGCACCTGTTTGCGATGGCCGAACGCGAGCAGATTGATTTCGATCTGCAGAAGCGCGGCATTCTGCACGTCTATCACGACAAGGCCAGCTTTGCGGCAGCAGGCAAGGCCAACGCCCTGCTCGTCGCCGGGGGTCTTGAGCGACACCCCGTGAGCCCCGAGGAGATTGCCGCCATTGAGCCGACGCTGCGCGGCAACTACTACGGTGGCTACTTCACCGAATCCGACGCCACCGGTGACATCCACAAGTTCACGCGCGGCCTCGCGCAGGCGTGTGAGAAGCGCGGCGTGCGCTTTCTGCACGGTGTGGATGTGCGCGATGTGGAAACCACCGAAAGCGGCGTCCGCCTGCTCCTGCAAACCACGCTCGATGATCGCCTGTCTACCAGCTCGGCGAATGTCGTACAGGACCTTGCCGCGGATGCGATGGTCGTCTGCGCGGGCGTGGGCAGCCGGCATATCGCACAACTGGTGGGCGATCGCATCAACGTGTATCCGGTCAAAGGTTATTCGATCACGGTGCACCTGGACGACGAAGCCAGCGTGCAAGGCGCGCCTTGGGTCAGTCTGCTCGATGAGAGCGCGAAGATCGTGACCAGCCGGCTTGGCGCTGGCCGCTTCCGCGTGGCCGGCACGGCGGAGTTCAACGGTTACAACCGCGATATCCGCGCGGACCGCATCGAGCCCCTGGTGGCCTGGACGCGCCGCAACTTTGCGATTGGCACGTCGCGCGTGGTGCCGTGGGCCGGCCTGCGTCCGATGATGCCGGACATGATGCCGCGCGTCGGCCGCGGGCGGCATGGGCGCGTGTTCTACAACACGGGCCACGGACACTTGGGTTGGACGCTATCCGGCGCCACCGCCGCGATGGTGGGCGACGTGATCGCGCGAGACTGCCCGGTGCATTGATCGCAACAGAGGAAAAAGCCCGCCAGAGCCTCGGCGGGCTTTTCCATTGCGAGAACGATCGGAGCCGATCAGAACTTGTGCCGCACGCCCAGCATGACGCCCAGGCGCGAGTTGTTGCCATACGTGTTGCCCGAGTTATTGAACGTGGCCGCGCTGTTCAGTGCAATCCAGGCGCCCTGCAGGCGGGTGTAATCCACTTCAGCGTAGACGTCGGTGCGCTTGCTGAGGGCGTAGTCGAGCATGCCGGCGGTCGTCAGACGTTTGCCGCTGGCATCGAGGTGCTTCATCCAGTCGTACTGCACAGTGCCGATGAAACTCAGTGCGCCGGAGAGCGGCACCTTCGCGCCCACATAGGCGGCCTGGTTCTTGTAGTCGGCCACGTCGAGGCGGCTGTTTGTATAGCCCAGGTACCACGTGGCAATCGACGTATCGAGTTTGCCGCCAAAGCCCCAGACCGTCTGCTTGCTAGCCAGCGCAGCCGGCACCGCACCGAAGAACGCTGATGACACATCGCGCGTGACCTGATACACCGCGCCCACTTCAGCCGGGCCCATGCTGTAGACGATCGAGCCGGCGCCGGCCGAACTCTTGCTGAAGCTGCCCGCCGCTTCGCCAAACGTCCATGCGCCGGCAAGCTGCAGGCCGCCGAACGATTTGATGTATTTGACCGTGTTGTCGTAGCGCAGGCCGGTGTAGTTGCCGCCTTGATAGCCGACGATGGAATTGTTGGCAAACGCCATCGCCTCGTATGAAGACAGGACCTCGTGCGCCAGCGTGTATTGCCGGCCGAGATAGAGCTTGCCGTAATCGCCTTCCAGGCCGACCACCGCAGTGCGTCCGAATAGACGCCCGCCCTGCTGGCTACCGCCGGTATCGGGGGAGAAGCCCGATTCCAGGATGAACATGGCCTTGGTGCCGCCGCCCAGGTCTTCCGTGCCGCGCAGGCCCCAACGGCTGCCGGTCAGCACGCCGTCTGTCATCTGCAGATTGCTGTTGCCTGCCGCATTTTCGTGCGTGCTGTAGCGGATGGTGGTGTCGATCAGCCCGTAGAGCGTGACGCCGCCGGCGGTTTGCGCTGCCGCTGGCAGGCTCGTGGCTCCGAGCACCAGTGCGGCAATCATTGTCTTGTTCATGGCTCCCTTGTCTCCTCTTTGTGTGATGGGTATGAATGTGCGACGGCCGCACGTGCAGCCGTGGTGTTGCGTGGATAGCGCCCACGGCCGCACAACCGTGAGCGCAAGATTTCTCGTGTCTCAGTGGTCAGCCGAAGTGGCGCCGCGGCTCAGTTGTGCCTGCACAGCCATGCGCACGGCAGCATTTGCTGCGCCGTAGCCCAGGTAGCCGTTGCGCTGGACAAGCTCGAAGAAGAAGCGCTCGCGAAAGGGTTCGGTGTAGGCGTGCAGAAAATCGCCGTACGGGTCGCGGTCGTAGAGAAGACCGTCGTCGTGCAGGCGGTTGAGCAATGCGTCATCCAGCCCAAGCCGGGCGGCAACGTCGTCGTAATAATTCTCGGGAACGTGCTGCAGGCGGGCCGCGCCACGGTCGATGGCCTCGATGGTCTCGAACAGTCGCTCAGTGCGGAATGCAATGTGATGCACCCCCGAGCCCGCGTAGGCGGTGATGAACCTGCCCGTGGCCGTGCGCCCGCTTTCCGATACGTTGAGTGGAATCCGCACGTTGCGGTTCGGACTCACCATCGCCCGGCTTTTCACGAGGCCGTACGGGTCGGCAATCTCCTGTACCGCTTCGGCGTGCATGCCGAAGATGGCCCGGTAGAACAGCACGAAGCTGTCGAGCCGGTGCGCGGGCAGCGCCTGTGCAACGTGGTCGATCGATGCCCACCCGGCTGCATCGTCTTGCACGCCAGGATGCAAGACAAAATCGCTTTCGTAGATGCTGCGATCGGCCTCACGATCGTCGATCAGATAGAGCAGCGTGCCATCGGGCGCGCGCAGTGCGGGAATGCTGCGCTCAGTCGGCCCCACGGGCCCGCGCCATTCCTGGGCGCATAACTCACGTGCGCGTGCCATGGCGCGCTCGGCATCGTCTACTTTCAGGCCGATCGCACAGACAGACGGCCCGTGCAACTGGAAGTGTTCCGACGCTGCGCTGTCCTGCTCCATATTCAGGATAACGTTGACGCCGCCCTGCCGGTACAGATCAACCGCCTTGGAGCGATGGTGCCCCGCAAGGATGAAACCCAGCGCACGCAGGCGCGTTTCAAGTTCCCGTCCTGCCGCAGCATCCACGGCAAACTCCAGGAAATCCACGCCTTCAAATTGCGCTGGCGCCGGCAGTTCCGCACCGCCAGCTTCGGACTCCAGCCAGCGCAGCGAACGCATGCCGTCCAGCGCCGTTAGTCGTGCGGGCGCAGAGCGGAATTCGTCATTGAAGACCTCAAGCGACAACGGCCCGGTATAGCCCGCAGCAAGCAGGTCGCGCGCAAACTCAGTCACCGCAAGATCACCCTGCCCCGGGAAGTTACGGTGATGCCGGCTCCAGGACAGTACGTCCATCGACAACTTCGGGGCGTCTGCAAACTGCACGAAGAAGAGCTTGTCCGCCGGCACATCGTGGAGGCCATCCAGCGAATCGCCCAGCGAGAGCGTGTGGAAGCTGTCGAGAATCAGCCCCAACGCCGGGTGGTCAGCCTGTCGCACGATCTGCCACGCCTGGCGCCAGGTCCGCGTATGCCGCGCCCAGGCCAGTGCCTCATACCCCACGCGCAGCCCGCGCCGTGCCGCCGCTTCTGCCATCTGGCGCAGATCGTCTGCCGCGAGCGCCGGATCGTCGATGGCGATGTCCTGCACGCTGCTGCAGACGAGCACCATCTCGACGCCCAGCTCGGCCATCACGTCAAACTTGCGCTCGGCCCGCGCCAGGTTTCGCGCGAACAACTCTCGCGGCATGGCTTCGAAATCGCGGAACGGCTGATACAGCATGATCGCCAGCCCTAGGTCTGCCGCCATTTGCCGCACGCGCGCCGGCGATCCATCGAAATTCAGCAAATCGTTCTCGAAGATCTCGACGCCGTCAAAGCCTGCGGCGGCGGCAGCCTCCAGCTTTTCAGGCAGCGTGCCGGACAGGCACACCGTGGCGATGCATTTGGGACGACGTGCTGGGTGAAGCGAGTTCATGGCGATACGGTGGTCGGGCGTCAAGCAATGCCCGCAGCGTAGGAGCACCCCCACATGTCGACAAGCGGCATTCGCGCAACAGCGTTCGATGATCGTACAATCGTGCGCACATATCGCTCGTTTTTAGGGTTATCGCCATGACGAAGGAATCGCTCGACAGGCGCGACTGGATCGCCGGATTGGAAAAAGGGCTCGCCATCCTGGAGGCGTTCGACCACGAGCACCCCCGGCTGACGCCCACCCAGGCCGCCGAGCTGACCGGCCTCACCCGCACAGCCGCGCGCCGCTACCTCCTGACGCTCGAACACCTCGGCTACCTCACCAGTGAAGGCACGCTGTTCAGCCTGACGCCGCGCGTGCTGAAGGTGGGCTGGTCGTACTTCGATTCAGCACGTCTGCCGCGCACGGTACAGCCCTTCCTGCAGCAGGTGACCGCCGCCGTGGGCGAAGTGGCGTACCTCAGCGTGCTGGATGATTGGGAGCTCGTTTTCATCTCGCGCACCAGCACCAGCCGGGTCATGAGCACCGGATTCGTGCTGGGAGCGCGCGTGCCGGCGCCGCTCGCCTCGGCCGGCGTGATGATGCTGGCCGCGCAACCCGAGCAGAAGGTCAAGGCATGGCTGGAAACCTGTGTGCTGACGCCCTATACGCCTTACACGATCCTGCAGCGGGACCGCCTGTTCGATGAAATCCGCAAGGCCGGTCGGCAGGACTACGCCGTGGTCGAACAGCAATTGCAGATTGGCGTGCGCGGGGTGGCGGTACCGCTGCGGGATCGGCACGGCAACGTGATCGCCGCACTGAGCGTGAACATGCAGGTCGGTGAAGAAACCACGGAGCACGCTTTGCAGCGGGTGCTGCAAGTGCTGCAGGACACCGCGCTTTCGATCATGCGTGTGCTGTAGCGCCTTCCGCCCCGGGAAATAGGCAGACTCGGAGAAACCCTTGGCTCGTACGTTATTCGCACCATTTCGTGCGATTATCGAACGTTTTCAATCCTCAGTCGCTTGTGCCCCGCCATGGCGGCGGACTACGCTGCGTTGCGTGTACAGACGGCCCTTCATCGAACGAATCGCACGATAGGCCGCACAGATAAAACCGGAGACAACCATGACCGCAGCCCCTGCCCACGAGCCCCTGGGCAAGCACCAGTCGAAGAAAGCCGCCGCCAGCGGCTGGATCGGCTCGGCGCTCGAGTACTACGACTTTTTTATCTACGCCACCGCCGCGGCGCTGATCTTTCCGCAAATATTCTTCCCCAAGGGCGACCCGAAGACGGCCATCATCGCCTCGCTGGCCACGTATGGCGTGGGTTATATCGCGCGGCCCATCGGTGCGTTCGTGCTGGGCCATCTGGGCGACACGCACGGGCGCAAGAACGTGCTGCTCTGGTGCATGTTTTTGATGGGCTTTTCGACGATTGCCGTGGGCCTGCTGCCCACGTATGACCAAGTCGGTCTGTGGGCGCCGACACTGCTCGTCATCATGCGCCTGATCCAGGGCTTTGCCGTGGCCGGTGAAATTTCGGGCGCCAGTTCCATGATCCTGGAGCACGCCCCATTTGGCCGGCGCGGGTTCTTCGCGAGCTTTACGCTGCAAGGCGTGCAGGCCGGGCAGATCCTGGCGGCCGCCGTGTTCCTGCCGTTGGCGCACTACATGCCCGTCGACCAGTTCAACGCCTGGGGCTGGCGCATTCCGTTCCTGCTGAGCTTCGTCGTCATCATCGCCGGCTACGTCATCCGCCGTGAAGTGCACGAAACCCCCGCGTTTACCGCTGAGCAACAACAAGGCCGCCCGCGCTCCCCTGTGCTCGACGCTTTCAAATACAGCACGCCTGACATGCTGCGCGTGGTTTGCATGGCGCTAATGAACGTGATTCCGGTGGTCGCGACCATCTTTGGCGCCGCCTACGCGGTGCAGCCGGCGTACGGCATCGGCTTTGCCAAAGACATCTACCTGTGGATTCCGGTGGTGGGCAACATCGTTGCAGTGCTGGTCATTCCGTATGTTGGTGACCTGTCCGACCGCATCGGCCGCAAGCCGCCGATCGTGCTCGGTTCGCTGCTCGCCGGGGTGCTTGCTTTTGCCTACCTGTACGCCATCAGCATCAAGAACGTGCCGCTCGCCTTTTTCATGTCGATCCTGATGTGGGGCGTGGTCTACCAGGGCTACAACGCGGTGTTCCCGAGCTTCTATCCGGAGTTGTTCCCGACGCGCACCCGTGTGTCGGCCATGGCGATTTCGCAGAACATCGGCACGGCCATCACTGCCATGCTGCCGGCCCTCTTCACCGCCGTGGCCCCACCCGGAGCCACCAACATCTGGCTGACCGTGGGCGCCATTGCCTTTGGCGTCACGGTGATTGCCGCCGTGGCCGCCATGACCGCACGCGAGACCTACCGCATCCATATGGACGACCTGGGCCAGCCAGCCGCCCAACCCGTCGACAAGGCTGAATATGCCCGCCAGCGGGCCGGAGCCTTGGCCGCCTGAAACCCGCACCCCTAAACCATGATTTCTGGAAAAACCACCCTCATCGCCCACATCGGCTACCCGACCGAGACGTTCAAGTCGCCGATGATCTACAACCCCTGGTTCGAGCAAAAAGGCATCGACGCCGTTGTGGTGCCCATGGGGGTCAAGGCAGAGGATTACGCGCAGAGCTTCCAGTCGATCTGCCGCTTCACCAACCTGCGTGGCGCACTGATCACGATGCCGCACAAGGTCACCACGGTGGATCTGGTCGATGAGGTCACGCCGGCCGTGCGCATCGCGGGGGCCTGCAACGCGGTGCTCAAGCGCGATGACGGCACGTTGCTGGGCGACCAGTTCGATGGTGCAGGCTTTGTGCGCGGCGTGCTTCGCAAGGGGCGCCAACTGGAAGGGGCGCGTGTGCTGCTTTCAGGGGCCGGCGGCGTCGGCTCGGCGATTGCCGCGTCGCTGGCCGCTGCGGGTGTGGGCGAGCTTGCTTTGTATGACACCCGCGCAGAATCGGCGGAATCGCTGGGCCGACGTCTGCGCGAACACTATCCTGCGCTGGTGGTGCGCACCGGTTCGAATGATCCGGACGGCTTCGATGTCGTGGTCAACGCCACGCCGGTGGGCATGAAAGAAGACGATCCGCTGCCCTTCGACGTGGCACGCATCGCGCCAAGCTGCTTTGTTGGCGAGGTGGTGATGAAATCCGAGTACACGCCGTTGCTGCGCGCAGCGCTCGACAAGGGTTGCGATGTCCAGGTCGGCACCGACATGCTGTTCGAAATGATTCCCGCGTACCTGGAGTTCTTCGGTTTCGGCACCGCCACCGCAGATGAGTTGCGGCGCAGCGCAGCCATCGCATACTGAGCCGATGACGCGTCGCCCTTTGAGCTTTGCCCTGCTGCTGCCGCTATTGTTGTCGGCACAGCCGGTTGCGACCGACAGTTATCTCCCCGCCCTTCCCGCCATTGCCCAGACGCTGGGCTCGGCCAGCACGAGCCTCACGGTCTTCGCGCTGGCCTTTGGCATTGGACAACTGCCGATGGGCAGCCTTGCCGATCGTTTTGGCCGTCGTCAGGTGCTGCTGATCGGGCTCGCGTGCTATGCCGTGGCTGCACTGGCCGGCGCGCTGGCGGTAACCGCTTCCATGTTGACCGCTGCACGCGCCCTGCAGGGGTTTTCGATGGCCGCCATCCTGGTGTGCGCACGCGCAGCCGTACGCGATCTGCACCCGGCACGCGACGGTCCGCACGTCATGGCGCGTGGCCTCACGGGGCTGGGTTTCGTTGCGTTGGTGGCACCGATTCTGGGTGCCTTTGTCGCGCAACACGCGGGTTGGCGCTGGGTGCTGGCGAGCATGAGCTTCTATGCAATCGTTCTATGGGTGATGTGCTGGCACGGCTTTGCCGAAACCCGGCAAGAGACGCAGACCCAGGCAGGCAGCGTGCGCGAGATCTTCGCCAGCGCGGATTTTCGCGCCTGGGGGTTGCTGGCAGCCACGACCTACGCCGGCATCTTTTGCTTCCTGCTGCTTTCGCCGATGGTCTATATCGCTTACCTTGGCCTGTCTCCCGAGCTTTACGGCTGGATACCGGCCGGCGGATCGCTCGTCTATATCCTCAGTACAACGGGCTGCCGGCGCCTGTTGCGCCGCCAGAGCCTCGTGCGGACGGTGCAGCAAGGCGCAACGCTCAGCCTGCTCGGCGCGGGCATCCAGGGCTTGGGCTGCTGGCTGCTTCCCGGGCAAGCGTGGCCGCTGCTGCTCGGACACGGCATCTATTGCATGGGCCACGGCATTCACCAGCCTTGCGGCCAGGCAGGTGCGGTGGGAGAGTTGCCGCATCTTGCGGGGCGCGCGGTGTCATGGTCAGGCTTCATCATGATGCTGGCGGCCTTCTGCCTGGGGCAGACCGCGGCCGCCTTTGACGATACATCGCACAGCCTTGGCGCCTGGCCCATGGTGGTGCCGATGATGCTTGCCGGCGCCGTGTTGGCGTCCATCGCTTTCCTTTGGCTACCGAAGCTGCAGAGCCAGCCGGATCCACAAAGGGCTGCCGCATAGCGACTGTGGGATGCGCATTGCCACCCGCGTGGTACACAATGCGGTGTCTGCATTCTTTGCTTCAGCCACAGGAGTTTCACCATGAGCCGCAACGCCGACCTGCCATTCAAGACCGCCGGCTTGGAGTTCATCGAGTTCGCCACGCAAGCGCCGGCTGCGCTTGGCCAAGTGTTTGCATCGCTCGGTTTCAAGGCCATCGCGCGGCACGTAAGCAAGGACGTCACGCTGTATCGGCAAGGCGACATGAACTTCCTCGTCAACGCCGAAGCCGATTCCTTCGCACACCGCTGGGCCGAGGAATATGGCGTTGGCATCTGCGCCATCGGTATTCGCGTCGACGATGCCCAGCACGCCTACGACCGCGCCGTCGAACTGGGGGCATGGCCGGCCGAGGCCGAGCCCATCGGCCCGAGCGAACTGGTGATCCCGGCCATCCAGGGCGTGGGCGATACGCACCTGCATTTTGTCGATCGCTGGCGCGGCAAGCACGGTGCCAGAGGCGGCCTGGGCGACATTTCCATCTACGACATCGACTTCCGCCCGCTGGACGCTGAGACCGCACATGAGGACTGGCACCACGCCGGCGTTGGGCTGGCACGCGTCGACCACCTGACGCAGACCGTCGGCGCGGGCCGCCTGCAGGATTGGATCGACTTCTACCGCAACCAGCTCGGCTTCAGCGAAATCCACGAATTGCATGCCAACTGGCACGTCGCGGCGGATTCCCGCGTGATGGTGTCGTCGTGCGGCATGATCCGCATCCCGCTTTATGAAGAAGGCACGCACCGCGCGCACCTCATGCACGCCTACCTGCCCGACCACCCCGGCGAAGGCGTGCAACACATTGCGCTGGCCACCGACGACATCTTGCGCACAGCCGCCGCGCTGGCCGCCAACGGCCTCACCTTTGTCGAGCCCCCGGCGCACTACTACGACACCGTCGACGCACGCCTGCCCGGTCACGGATTGGACCTGGCAGCCTTGCGCCGATACGGCATCCTGGTCGACGGCGAGATCGTCGACGGCGTGCCCAAACTGTTCCTGCAAACGTTCATCAAGCGCCATCCCGGCGAGATCTTCTTCGAGATCGTGCAGCGCCGTGGTCACCACGGCTTTGGCGAAGGCAATCTGCCGGTGTTGACTGCGGCGACCTGACCCCGAAAACGTCGCCAAGAAAAAAGCCCGCCGAAACTTGGCGGGCTTTTTTCGTACTGCCGGTGGTGCAATGCCGATCAATAACCGGCTGCCAGCCCCGTGTTGCGACGCGGGTCATTCGCACCATAGAAGCGGTTGTTGCCGACCGGCTTGCCACCCAGCGACGGAGCGCCGACGATGATCGCAGCCAAGTGGTTGGCCGGCTGCGGCGCACCCAGGTTGTGACCCATCGACGTCAAGAGCTTGCGCGTATCTTCCGACAGCGCGTACGGCTCCACGTTGGTCACGTCCGGCAGCCATTGCTGGTGGAAGCGCGGCATGTCCACGGCTTCCTGCACGTTCATGCCGTAGTCGATCGCGTTGATCATGGTCAGCATGACGGCCGTGATGATGCGGCTGCCGCCCGGCGTGCCCACCACCATGACGGGTTTGCCATCCTTGGTAACGATGGTCGGGCTCATCGACGACAGCGGACGCTTGCCCGGGGCAATCGAGTTGGCCTCGCCCTGCACCAGGCCGTACAGGTTCGGCACGCCGACCTTGGCCGTGAAGTCGTCCATCTCGTCGTTCAGGACCACGCCAGTCTTGGCGGCCGTCACCTTCGCACCAAACCAGTCGTTGAGCGTGTATGTGACCGACACCGCGTTGCCGTACTTGTCGGCAATTGAGTAGTGCGTCGTGTTGCTGCCTTCATGCGGCTCGACGCCTGGTTTGATGTCCTTCGACACACCAGCCTTCTTCGGGTCGATCACCGCACGGATCTTGGCCGCATAGTCCTTGCTCAGCAGGCGGTCCAGCGGGTTCTTCACGAAGTCCGGGTCGCCCAGGTAGCTGTTGCGGTCCACATAGGCGTGGCGCATGGCTTCGATCTGGTAGTGCGTGGCCTGCGCGGAATGCCAGCCCAGCTCCTTGAGCGGATAGCCTTCCAGGATGTTCAGCATTTCGCAGATGATCACGCCGCCCGAGCTCGGGGGCGGTGCCGACACCACGTGATAGCCACGGTAGTCGCACTCGACCGGCGCCAGTTCACGTGTTTTGTAGCCGACGAGGTCCTCTTGCGTGATCAGGCCACCGCCCGCCTTGCTCGACGCAGCAATGGCCTGCCCGACCCAGCCCTTGTAGAAACCGTCGGTGCCCTTGTTGCTGATCTCGCGCAGCGTCTTGGCCAGATCGCGCTGGACGAGCTTCTCGCCCACCTGGAACGGCTGCCCCTTGTTCAGGAAGATCGCCCCCGATGCAGCGTCTTCCTGGAAGTCCTTGGTTGAGGTGTGCAGCATGTCGACGTCGCCCTGATCGAGGACGAAGCCCTTGTCGGCCAGCGTGATGGCCGGCGCGATCAGTGCAGCGCGTTGCATGGTGCCGTACTTCTGGCGCGCATACTCCATGCCGGACACGGTGCCCGGCACACCCACGGCCAGATGGCCCTTGGTGGACGCACCCTTGATGACGTTGCCGTCCTTGTCCAGATACATGTTGGCGGTGGCACCCTTCGGTGCGACTTCACGGAAGTCGAGGAAGGTCTTGCGGCCATCGGCCAGTTGGATCGTCATGAAACCACCGCCGCCCAGGTTGCCGGCTGCCGGATAGACCACGGCCAGCGCGTAACCCACGGCCACTGCGGCATCCACCGCATTGCCGCCCCGCTTGAGTACTTCCACACCGACCTTGCTGGCCAGATGCTGTGCCGCAACGACCATGCCGTTTTCTGCGGCCACGGGTGCGACGGATGCCGCGTGTGCGACGGTCGTGATGCTGATCGATGCGATTGCGGCGGCGATCCACCGCATGCCTGTTCTTGGATTCTGCATAGGAGCTCCTTTGGTACCTTCAAGGACGCCGGTCGTGCCAGCGTACGTGTTATGGCGCGCGAACCTTATCAGGCGCTGCGCTGGGGCACTATAGCCTCATCCCCGTATTGACGCATTGTGCGGGCGGTGGAACGGCACGCATCGCTAGTCCAGCGGCACCTCGAGCCCGACCTTCACGCGGTTGAGCACCACAGCCGTGCGGTACCACTTGATGTTGTCGTTGTCGTCGAACAGGCGACGCCCAAGGGCTTCGTACTCCGTCATCGTGGCCACGTTCAGGATGAGGACGAAATCGGCCTCGCCCGTCACGTAGTAGCACTGCTGCACCTCGGGGCCGGATAGCGCCTTCTTGAGCGCGGCCATTGCCGCGGTATTGGTGCGCTCGGCATGCACCTCAACGATCACGGTGATGGGTTTGCCCACCCGTTCGGGGTCGACCACCGCCACGTTGCCGACGATAACGCCCGCTTCCTCCATCCGCTTGATGCGCCGCTGCACCGCAGCCGTCGATAGATTGACCTGCTCCCCGATCACGCGCAGCGGCATGGTGTAGCACCGCTGCACGGCATTGAGAATGGCGATGTCGAATGCGTCGAGTTCGAGCGATTTCTGTGTGGCCATAACGGGCGGGGAGCGAGAAATTTTTGCGTCTGGCTGGGCAGAATAGCTGAAATTGCTCTGCTGACGTGACATAGGATTTCATGGTCCACAAGTTCGCAGAGGGCCATCCCATGCATTGGCAATCCCAACTCGTCAACCCCGAAACGCTTGCCCCTGGCGGTTTCCGGTCATTGGTCACCCCGGTCTACCGTGGTTCCACTGTGTTGTTCGACAACGCCGCGCAGGTCGTGGACGACTGGCGCCATGCGCTGCACGGCTACACCTACGGCCTCTACGGCACACCGACGGCCATTGAACTTGGCGCGCGGATTGCGCAACTGGAACGCGCGCGCCACAGCTTTATCGTCCCTGGCGGGCAGGCTGCCATCGCGCTCGTCTACCTCGCGTGCTGCGGCGCGGGCAGCCATGCGCTGGTGCCGTTCAGCGCGTACGGGCCCAACCGCAGCATGGCCGCCGGCTTGCTCAAACGCATGGGCATCGAAGTCGAAACCTATGACCCGCTCATCGGCGCGGGCATCGGCGGGCTCATCCGCCCAAACACCGCACTGGTTTGGACTGAAAGCCCCGGGTCGGTCACGATGGAAGTGCAGGACGTGCCGGCCATCGTGGCAGCGGCGCACGCGCGCGGCGTGCCGGTGGCGCTCGACAACACGTACACGGCCGGCGTGTATTTCGATGCCTTTGCGCACGGCGTGGACATCAGCATGCAGGCGCTGACGAAGTACGTGGGCGGGCACAGCGACCTGTTGCTCGGTTCGGTCTCGGTCAACTCCGAAGCGATGTTCGAGCGCGTGGGCAGCGCGTTTGCCGACCTGGGCATGGGCGCCTCGCCCGACGATTGCAGCCTCGCCCTGCGTGGCCTGCAAACGCTGGGGCTGCGGCTGGAGCGCCTGCAAGCCTCCACGCTGGCGGTGGCGCGCTGGCTTCATCTGCAGGATTGCGTTGCCACCGTGCTCCATCCGGCGCTGCTGTCATGCCCCGGCCACGAACTCTGGAAGCGCGACTTTACCGGCGCAACCAGCGTGTTTTCGGTGGTATTCCAGGAAAGCGTCTCGGCCGAGCAGGTCAACGCGTTCATCGATGCGCTGCGCATGTTCCGGATCGGCATGAGCTGGGGCGGCACGAGCAGCCTGGTGATGCCATATCCTGACCTGGCGCGACCGAATCGCCACTATCACGGCCGCCTGGTGCGGCTCAATGTCGGCCTGGAAGCGCCAGAAGACCTGATTGCCGATCTGCGGCAAGCCATGGCGCGTACAGCCATCCAGGAGCCCGCTGTTGTCGCATAACCGCCAGCACATCAGTCAGCCGGTGCAAACGGCGGCGCACGCCGCTTGACCGGCTGCGTCTTGACGATGGCTGTGTTGGTCTCGGCGTGATACGCCACGCGATCGAGAATCTGGTCGAGCTGATCGATCGAACGCACATACAGCCGGGCGATGAAACAGTCCTCGCCCGTGACCTTGTCGCATTCGCCGATCTCCGGAATCTCTTCGATCAGCTGCTGCACGCTATGCAGCTTGCCCGGCATGGGCCGCACGCGCACGATGGCCTGCAGCGTGTAGCCCAGCGCCGCCGGGTCGATGTCGACGGTGTAATGCCGGATCACGCCGCGCTCCTCCAGCCGGCGCAAGCGTTCCGACACGCTGGGGGACGATAGCCCCACCTGCTCGGCCAGCTGCTTGAGCGAGATGCGGGAATCGGTTAACAGGACGTCGAGAATGCGTTGGTCCAGGGCGTCGATCGTGCTCACTTCGCCTCCATCTTCAATTCAGGAATTTTGCCTTACTTAATTAGAAAGAGCGCCAATTTTGCCTTAGAAAAGCAATGGAAGTCAGCCAATCCGCATGCGATCCTTGTTGCATCCAACGCTCAAGGTGGTTCGCATGAACGATAAGACGCGCGGCACGGTCGAGATGACCACCGCCATGGTCATCTCCGGGACGATCGGCTGGTTCGTCGTCCGCTCCGGCCAGCCCGTGGCCGACGTTGTGTTCTGGCGCTGCGTGTTCGGCGCGCTGACGCTGCTGATGGTATGCGCAGGGCTGGGGCTGCTGCGCGGCGCCATCACGTGGCGGCGCGCTGGCATTGCCGCGCTGGGCGGCGTGGCCATCGTCATCAACTGGCTGCTGTTATTTGCAGCGTATCCGCGCGCATCCATCTCGATTGCCACGGCGGTCTACAACACGCAGCCATTCATGCTGGTCGGGCTGGGCGCGCTGTTTCTGTCAGAAAAGCTGACGGCGGCCAAGCTCACTTGGCTGGCCATCGCCTTTATCGGCGTCGTCCTGATTGTTCAGGTGGGACCCACGGCAAGCGTGGGCACCGATTACCTGACGGGCATTGCGATGGCGCTGGGCGCGGCGTTTGCCTATGCGGTGGCCGCGCTCCTGATCAAAAAGCTGGCCGGTACGCCGCCGCACCTGATTGCCCTCATCCAGGTGTGCGTGGGCGTGCTGATGCTGGCGCCGCTGGCCAATCTGCGGCATCTGCCGACCGATGCGCGCACATGGGGGATGTTGATCACGCTGGGCGTGGTGCATACGGGGTTGATGTACATCCTGCTGTATGGCGCCATCCAGCGTCTGCCGACGCATCTGACGGGGTCGTTGTCGTTCATCTATCCGATTGTTGCCATCGTGGTGGATATCGTTGCGTTCGGGCATCGCCTGCAACTGGCGCAGTTTTTGGGCGCGGGGGCGATCCTGCTGGCGGCGGCGGGCATGAACCTGGGGTGGTCGCCGTATCGGTGGTTGCGGGCACAGAGCGATTCGCCAGCGGCCAAATAAGGCACTACACGCAATAGGCCTCCACATTTGCAACACGAATGAGCAGCCCAACTGCTGTTATTCTTGTGCGTTTTCCGCTGGCGCCCGGCGCGCCCTGCGCCTGCCTCTCTCTCCCTTTGGCAGCCAGCGGACAGAAACCCCAAACATACGTACAAGATGAAGGAAGGTCACCCGCCGGAGCCGGGTCGCGAAACCGCGATCGCTTGGATCCTGGAACAAATGCAAACCTACGACCTGTCTGTCGAAGATTTGCAGGCGCATGGCTGCTTTGACGCGCCACCGCCGCCGCCCGCACCATCCGCCCCCATCGGGCCGGTCTACATGAGCGCCGACGGCCAGCACTGGGACGGCATGGGCGACATGCCCGACTGGCTGAAGCGCGCCGTCAACGCAGGACAGAGCATCGAGCATTTCCGCGTGGGCTGAACGCAAACAATGCAGGTACGCCGGTTGCGTGGTTGTGTGCAAGCGCTGCCGGTTTGTTGATCTGTGGACTGATGCCCAGCATGACCGGCCGGCGCCCCAACCCAACGGAGGACGTCATCATGCCGGAACGCAAAACCGTAGAACGTGCGCGCGCCGACAAGCGCCACGGCAAAGCCGCCTCGACCCAGGCGGGTAACTTCGTGAAGGAAGAGATGGATCACATCCGCGAAGGCAAGCACGGTGCGAAAAACACCAAGCAGGCCATTGCGATCGGTCTATCGAAGGCACGCCGTTCTGGCGTTGCCGTCAAGCCGCCGGGGGAAGGCAAGGCGTCGGCCGCCACGCGCAAGAAGGCGGAACATGACGTCAAGGCCGGCAGCAAGGCAGGCAACAAGACCGGCAGCCGCGCCAGTGCCAGCAAGGAATCCACGGCCAAGCGCAGCAAAACCACAACACGCACGCTGAAGAAGGAAGGCCATTCGGCGGCTTCCAAGTCGTCGCTGTCCAAGCAGGCGCATAGCGCGGCCTCGAAGCGTTCGAGCAGTGATCGCTCGGCGGCGGCCAAGAAGGGCGCTGCCACCAAGGGTGCAGCCGGCCGATCCGCCGCCGCCAAGAAGGCGGCACGCACGCGCGCGGCGCACGCCAGGTAAATCTTTCCTGTTCAGCCTGAAGGCGGCCCATTGGGGTCGCCTTTTTTATTGGCGGTTTGTCTCAAAAAAAAATCGAAAAATTTCTGTTCTCCGTGTCAGGAACGCCCACGTGCGCCGACGAAGGTGCACGGAACACATCTGCGCGATGCCGCAGTGCACCGTACGGCGAGGGATTTGGCCCTGTCCGCCGTTCAACGACACCTGCCACTCAAGGAGAACACAAAATGAAACAACACGCCATGATCGCCGCCGCTCTGGGTAGCCTGCTCGCGCTGGGCGCTCTGTCGACACCGGTGCAGGCCGCTGATGCCGCCGGCAAGGAAAAGTGCTACGGCGTCGCCAAGGCCGGCCAGAACGATTGCGCCAGCCCGGGCAGCGCCCACGCCTGCGCCGGCCAATCGAAGATGGACAAGGACCCAATGTCGTGGAAGTACGTGCCGGCCGGCACCTGCGCGCAGATGGGCGGCACGATGCAGGCCCCGTCCAAGTAACGCGCGACGCCGGGTGACCGCCATGCAGACCGCTCTGCCAACCTGCGCCGGCGCAGGCCTGCGCGCACCGCACTTTCCCGCCCTGTTACACGGGGAAGCCCGCTTCCCCTGGGTGGAAGTGCACAGCGAGAACTATCTGTATGGCGGCCCCGCCCGCGCAGCGCTGCTGGCCGCGCGAGAGCACCAGCCGGTGAGCCTGCACGGCGTGGGCATGGGGCTGGGCAACGCAGATGGACTGGACGTCGACCACGTACGCGCCATCGCCACGCTGGCCGATGCCGTAGCGCCCGCCGCCATTTCCGAGCACCTGTGCTTCAACCGCAGTGGCGCGCAGGTCGTCAACGACCTGCTGCCGCTGCCCTATTCCCGCGAATCGCTGGATGTCGTCTGCGCCAACGTCATGCGTGCGCAGGACATCCTCAAGCGACCGCTGCTGATCGAGAACATCGCCGCGTACATCGACTGCCGCGCGTTGGTCGATGCCGGCGAGGCCCTCTCCGAGGGTGCTTTCCTGACCGCCCTCGCCCGGCGTACGGGCTGCGGCGTCTTGCTGGACCTGAACAATCTGTACGTGAACAGCGTCAACCACGGCGTGACCGTCGAGTCGGTGCTTGCGGATATCGACCCTGCGCTGGTCGGCGAGATTCACCTGGCGGGCTTCAGCGTGGAAGACGGCATGCTGATCGACACGCATAGCGCGCCGGTTCACGCGCCCGTCTGGGCGTTGTACGAGGCGTGGATTGCCAAGCACGGCTCCCGCCCGACCCTGATCGAATGGGACGCAGAACTGCCGCCCGTGCAGGTGTTGCTGGAAGAAGCGGCCCGCGCGCAGGCGGCACTCGATCGCCACGCCAATGCACCCATGCAGGAGCCACGCCATGCGACTGCCTGACTGGGAAGCACACCTCATCGGCGCACTGACCCACCCGGCAAGCCACGAAGATGCGCGCGGTATTGCCATTTACCGCAATGCGCGTCGGGCCATTCTGCGCACTGCACTGGCGGGGGCGTATCCCGTCTGCCGCGCGCTCGTCGGTGAAGACTGCTTTGATGCGCTGGTGCGCGACACGCTGGCCGTGCAAGCGTCTACATCGCCGAATCTGCATCGCTATGGAAATGCGCTGCCGGATGTCATTGCGCAATCTCCGTTGGCGCACAGCGTGCCGTATCTCGCTGACGTGGCGCGGCTGGAATGGTGCGTGCACTGGGCACATTACGCGCCGGATGCACACGTGGAAGCGGCGAACGCCACCCTGCTCGCGCAGCCCGCGGACACCATCCGCGCCGGGCTGGTCGAAAGTGCGCAGTGGGTGGTTTCTCCATGGCCCGTGGTTTCGATCTGGCGCGCACACCAGCTCGGCGCAACCATCGCACTCAACGAAATCGACCTGGGTGTCGGCGAAGCCGCTGTGATTGCCGTGCACGGGCACCGCGTTGCTGTGCTCGATCTCGATGCCCCGACTGCCACATTCCTCGCAGCTTGCGACGCTACGTCGTCGCTTCAGGCTGCGCTCGAAACCACGCTGGCTGAACGGCCGGATTTTGATTTGACTGCATGCCTGTCTGGCCTCTATCGATCGGGGCTGCTCGCACTCTCTGCATGCCCAACAACACCGCTTACTGGAGACACGCCATGAACACCCTCGCCACGACCTTCGCCCCGCTCACGCGCCTCCGCACAACGCTTGACCGGTTTGCCGGGCCGCAAAGCACGCTCTGCTCGCTCGTCCTGTTGATCGCGCGGGCATATCTCTTCTACGTGTTCTTCCGCTCGGGCCTGACCAAGCTGCACGACTGGGACACAACCGTGCTGCTGTTCACCGAGGAATACAGGGTGCCCCTGTTGCCGCCCGCCCTTGCAGCTGCGCTCGGCACGTTTGGCGAACTGGTTTTCCCGTCTCTCATGCTGGTCGGCATCGTGCCGCGGTTGGCGGCAGCGGGGCTATTCTTCGTCAACGCGGTGGCGGCGGTGTCGTACTGGGCCAATCTGTCGGCATCGGCCATCGAGTTTCATTTTGTGTGGGGCGTGCTGATTGCGCTCGTGGCAACGGTGGGACCGGGCTGGCTGGCGGTGCAGACCCTTTGGGAGCGCCGCACGCATTAAGCAGATTGGGTGGGCAGCAGGCTTATGATGTGGTCCTGTCGCCCTCTCTTCAGGAGCATCGATGCGTTTCCTTCAGTTGCCCTTCGCTGCCTCGACCGGTGTGCTGGCTGCAATCGCCGCCGCAACTGTTCTCACTGCCTGCGCGTGGGGCGATAGCCCGAACACCACCGGCGCGCGCATGCTCGACGATTCGCTGCTGTCGTACCAGGTCAAGGCGGCGCTGGATCAGGATACGGCGCTCAGCACGCGCCAGATCCGCATCCGCTCCTCCCCAGACGGCAAGGTCACGCTGACGGGCTGGGTCGATACCGCCGAAATGGCCCGCCGGGCTGGCGACGACGTCAAACGCTTTGTTGACTCGGCCAAGCTCGACAACCAGCTGCGCGTGCTCTCGCGCATGCAGGTGCTGGGCGGCGGTCCGTTCATCCCAGCCGGCTTGCCGCCCGAGGCACCGGTCAGCGCGCCGGCCGCGCGCTGACGCATTCAAGCTCTTAAACGGCCTGCGTGCCAGTCCGCCGTGGCAAGCGGCCCACGGGCACCGATTGCAGCAGGCCGAAGCCGATCTCCACAATCAGGAACGGCAACACCAGCAGCGTGGCACCCGATGCCAGCGCATAGGCCAGCCACGCCGCAAAGAGGCCGCGCGCCACGGCGTCGTACCGGCCCAGCGCCACACTCGGCTGCCGGATACGCAACACCGACCACACGCACACAACCGATCCCATCAGATTGGCCATCAACAGGTGCTCTGGCTCAAATGCCGGCAAGCTGCCGATGCCCAGCGCATGCGCCAATGCGGTGAGCGCTTGATGCAACAGGGCAAACGTCCACGGCGTAGCAAACGGTGCCGTCACGATCAGGTCATACCAGCCGCTGGCGCGCACCACACGCAGGAAGGTCGATTCAGAAACCATGGTGAAACTCCAGGAATGAAGTGAAGGAGTCGCCACGGTAAAGCCTGGTGTACGCTCCAAGGTCAAGCCCTCGACCGTCTCACTCTTCCAAGCCACCATGCCCGCTGCACTTGCTGCTTCCGCTCCCAACGCGCGTACCGGCGACCTTTCCATCGGCGACCTGGCCGCCGCCACTGGCGTCTCGCGGGACGGCCTGCGCTTTTACGAAGCACGAGGCCTGATCCGTGCGCGACGCCGCAGTAATGGCTACCGCGCTTACCCGCCCGAAACCGTCGAATTCGTGAATTACGTGCGCACCGCTCAGCAACTGGGCTTCACGCTGGCAGAAATTGGCGAAGGGATGACGCAGGTGTGGCAGCAACCCGACATCGATGCCGCCGTTACGGCGCTACTGCGGGAGAAACTTGCCGCCATCGATATCCGCATCGCCAGCTTGCAGGCCACGCGAGATGCTCTAGCCGCCCGCGTCGGGATGCCATGCCCGCTTGCACCGGCCTGAGACGGCCGTCATGTCTTGTCATATAACTGTCGCAGACTGCCGCCGCAGGGCAGGTTTGGCGCGTTTTTCCCACGCCCTGACGGCTAGCTGAGTCGTGAAAGGCGCTTGAAAGTTCGCGCCGGTAAAAACGCTCCCGTCTCAAGGGGAGTCTGCTGCAGTGAAATATCGGGGTGCGTTCCATTCACGGGCGAGGGCCGTGCTGTGCGCGGTGGCCTGCCTGCCACTTGCCGCTGCCTGGGCAGCCACGCCGGCAACGGGCCCGGCCGCGGCCAGCATGCCGGTCGCCACCATGCCGCCGATCAAGCCTTCCGTGCCGGGCGTGACGGGCGCCGGCTTCAACCTGGTCGAGCTGTTGCAGGAGCTGAAGGGCAACAACCCGCAGCTAATCCAGGCGCGCCATAACTATCTCTCGGCCAAGTCGATCCCCCCGCAGCTTGCGTCGCCCAACAACCCGCAGCTCGGCTACATCTGGAACAGCATCCCCAAGGGGTTTCCGCTGGCGGTCAACCGCGCAGGCGGCAGCCAGTACAACCTGACGCAGCAGATCCCGTTTCCGGGCAAGAAAGCGCTGGCGGCCGAGATTGCCGATCGCCAGGCGGAATCGTTGAACGCGCAAAACGACGCGCTGTACCTGCAGCTCTACGCCCAGCTTTCCACCACGTACTACCAGGCGATCGCGCTGCAGAAACAGATCGATGTGCAAAAGCTGACCATCACGCGCCTGGAGCAGGTCAAGCAGATCACGCGTGTGCGCTACGCCAACAACGCCGCTGCGTATGCCGACTTCCTCAACGCGCAGGTCATGCAGAGCAGCGCGCAGAACGACCTGTTTGCCGCGCAACGCCAGTACGACAGCACGCTGCAGACCCTCAACACGCTCATCGGCAAGGAGCCGAGCTTCCCGCTTGTGCTGCGCGCTGACGACGAGTCCGTGCACCTGCCAGAGGAACCGCTGCCCGAGCTAGAAAACCAGGCGCTGCGCGAGCACCCGTCGATCAAGGCGTCGGCAGACCTGATGGACGCCGCACGCAAGAGCGTGACGCTTGCTCGCAAGGCCTACCTGCCCGACTTCCAGGTCATCGCCACCGTCACGACGGACAACCCGCCGTATGGCGTGCGCCCGAACAGCTATCAGATCGAGCTGGACGTAATCATCCCGTTCTGGTTCCTGACCAAAGAGAAGTACGGCGTGAACCAGGCGGTGGAAAGCCAGATTGCCACCGAGGCGAATGACGTGTCGGTGCGCCAGCAGACGTTATTGGCCGTTGATACCTCCTACAACACGCTGCGCCAGACGCTTGCGCAGCTCGATTTCAACAGGCAGCGTCAACTGCCGCAGGCGCTGGCGGCCTATCGCGTGACGATGACCAACTACGCCAGCAACAACGCTGATTTCAACGACCTGCTCACCGCCCAGGGCGCGCTCAAGAACGCCGAACTGTCGGTCGCCCAAGCTCAGGCCACGGCCTTGCAGGCCTATCACGCGCTGCTCGCGGCCACGGGTCGCTCGCCGGTTCAAGCTCAATAACATCATGAAGAAGTTCTCTCCCGTTGTTGCAGTCATCGCCTTGGCCGCAGCTCTGGCTGTTGGTGTGGTGGTCGGACGCAAATGGCCCACCGCTGCGCCCGCCGAGACCGCAAAACCCGCTGCCACCGCGGCATCCGCTCCTGCGGCCACGGCGCGCGCGAAGCCAGATTCCGTGGAAATTCCGGCCGGCGGCTTCGACACGCAGCAGGTGAAGGTTGCGCAGGTCAGTCAGCTTTCAGTGCCGGTGGAGCTCTCCACGCCCGGCAAGCTCGCCTATAACGCCGAGCGCACCAAGCTGGCGTCGGCGCGCGTGGCCGGGCGGCTGGACCAGATTCTCCTGTTCGAAGGTGCGCTGGTGCGCGAGGGCCAACCGATTGCGCAGCTCTACTCGCCAGACTTCATCTCGGCACAGAAGGAATACTTGCTGGCGCTGAATACCGCCCGCCAGCTCAAGGGTTCCAACATGAAGGATCTGCAGGACGATGCAGACGCCACCGTGCAGTCCGCCGCAGGCCGCCTGCATGTGCTGGGCATGTCCGATGCCGATGTCGCGCAGATTGCCAAGCGCGGCACGCCCGCTGAACACCTGACGCTGCGCGCGCCCATCTCGGGCACGATCGTCAAGCGCAACATGGACCCGGGCGCCTTCCTGAACGTGGGCGACTCGTTCATGAGCATCGTCGATACGCGTGTGCTGTGGTTCACGGGCAATGTGTACGAGAACGACATTGCCAGCGTGCGCATCGGCCAGCCGATCTCGCTGCACACGGCGGCGTATCCGGACCGCGAGTTCACCGGCCGCGTGAGCTTTATCGCCCCGAACATCGACCCCGCCACGCACACCCTGACGGTGCGCTGCGACGTGCCCAACACCGACGGCTTGCTACGCCCCGAGATGTACGCCACCGCGCGCATCCAGACCGGCAGCGGCCAAGCCACCGTGGTGCCGAAGGCCGCCCTGGTGAAAGACCACGGCAGCTACTACGTGATCGTGCAGAGCGATGCCACGCACTTCAAGCGCGTGGAAGTGCACGGTAAAGACACCGGCACCGACGGCAACTTTGCCGTGACGGCCGGGCTTGAGGCCTCGTCGCAGGTGGTCGTGCGCGGCGCCGCCCTGCTCAACGAGATGATCGTCAAGGCGGGGGCGTAGGCATGGGCTTCAACCCCATCGCGGGCATTCTCAAGCGGCGGCTGCTGATCGTTTTTCTGGCGATCGCGCTGCTGGTAGCGGGCGTGCTGGCGTTCCGCGAGCTGCCGCTGCAGGCGTATCCAGGCGTGGCGCCGTTGTCGGTTCAGGCCATCACGCAATGGCCGGGCCGCAGCACGACCGAAGTCGAACAGCAGATCACCATCCCGATTGAAAACGCGCTGGCCGGCGTGCCGGATGTGCAGTCGTTCCGCTCGGTATCGCTGTTCGGGCTGTCGGTGGTGACGCTCAAGTTCAAGGAAGGCACCGACAGCTTCAAGGCGCGGCAGAACTTCTCGCAATATGTGGCGGCAGCCAATCTGCCGACTGGCGTGCAGCCATCGCTGAGTCCGGACTCCGACGCCACAGGCGAGATCATGCGTTTTCGCCTGGTGGGCAACGGCGTAGACCTCACCACGCTCAAGAGCTATCAGGACTACGACATCACCAAAGAGCTGAAGCACGTGCAGGGCGTGGCGGACGTCAGCTCCTTCGGCGGCAAGGTCAAGGAGTACCACATCGTGCCGTCGCCGGCGAAGCTGCAGTCGTACGGCATCACGCTGTCACAGCTCATCGGGGCCATCAGCAACGCCAATAACAACACCGGCGGCAACCTGCTGCGCGACGGCGAGCAGCAGTTCGTCGTGCGCGGCGTCGGCCTGCTGCAAACGGTAGATGACATCCGCAACGTGGTGGTGGCTGCCAACAACGGCGTGCCGGTGCGCGTGCGCGATATTGCCGAGGTGGAAGTCGGCAACGTGCAGCGTCTGGGCCAGGTGCAATACAACGATCAGCCCGACGTGGTGGAAGGCATCGTGCTGCTCAAGCGCGACGCCAACGCCAGCGAGGTGCTGGCCAAGGTGCGCGAAAAGGTAACGGAGCTGAACAACGGCATCCTGCCCAAGAGCGTCCAGATCAAGCCGTTCTACGACCGCCAGGTGCTGCTCGACATCACCATGGGCACGGTCGAACACACGCTGGTGGTCGGCATCTCGCTGGTGCTGGCGGTGTTGTTCGTCTTCCTGGGCAACTTCCGTGCGGCGGCTGTGGTGGCGGCGGTGATTCCGCTGGCGCTGTGCGTGTCATTCATCAGCATGGAGCACTTCCATGTGCCGGCCAATCTGATTTCGCTTGGGGCGATCGACTTTGGGGTGATTGTCGACGCGGCCGTGATCGTGATGGAAAACATCATGCGGCATCTTGAAGAAGGTGCCGAGAAACTCGACGACGCCATCGTCAAGGCCACCAGCGAAGTGCAGCGCGCGATGATCTTCTCCACCGGCATCATCATCGTGGCGTATTCGCCGCTGTTCTTCATCGGCGGCGTGGAAGGCATCATCTTCAAGCCGATGGCGTTCACGATGGGCTTTGCGCTGATGGCGTCGATCGTGCTGAGCCTGACCTTCGTGCCGGCCACCACATCGTTCGTGTTCGGCAAGACGCTGCATCCGCATTCGCCGGCGTTTATTACGGCGATTCTGCGCTGGTACAAGCCGCTGCTGCGCAAACTCATTGCACGCCCGATGGCCGTCTTTGCCACGGCCATCACGGCGCTCCTGCTAACGCTGTACAGCGCCACCTTCCTCGGCACGGAGTTCCTCCCGACGCTGGAAGAAAACAACCTGTGGCTGCGCATTACGTTGCCCAACACGGTCGACCTGGACTACTCGTCGTCAGTGGCCAACGACCTGCGTGCGTACTTCGTCAAGCAGCCGGAAATCAAACAGGTTTCGGTGCAGATCGGCCGCCCCGATGACGGCACCGATTCCACCGGCGTGTTCAACCAGGAATACGGTCTGTACTTCGCGCCGCCTGACCAATGGCCCGCCGGCATGACGAAGGCGAAACTGGTCGAGCGCCTGTCCAAGCGGCTGGAGAAGATTCCGGGCATCGAATACAACTTTTCGCAATACATCCAGGACAACGTGGATGAAGCGCTCTCGGGCGTGAAAGGCGAGAACTCGGTCAAGCTGTTCGGCAATGACCTGAATGTGCTCGAAGCCAAGGCCAATGAAATCCAGGCGCAACTCAAGAAAGTCCAGGGCTTGGTGGACGTGGGCATCTTCCGCGAGCTGGGCCAGCCGACGCTGAACGTTTCCATCGACCGCCAGGCCGCTGCGCGCTTCAATATCAACGTGAGCGATGTGCAGAACCTGGTGCAGTACGCCATTGGCGGCGCGCCGGTCACGCAGATCCTGGAGGGCGAGAAATCGTTCGGCCTGGCGGTGCGGCTGAACCAGCAGGCACGTGCGTCGTACGACGCCATCCGCGAGCTGCTGATCGACACGCCCGATGGCCAGCACATCCCGTTGTCGATGATCGCCAAGGTGGAAATGACCGACGGCCCGTTCTTCATCTACCGCGAACTGGGCAAACGCTACATCGCCATCAAGTTCGGTGTGCGCGGCCGTGACCTGGGCAGCGCCGTGGACGAAGCGCAGCGCGTAGTGGGCGACGGCGTGCAGTTGCCCGAGGGCTACACCGTCAAGTGGGATGGCCAGTTCAATGAGATGAAGGTCGCCCAGAGCAAGCTGATGGTGATCGTGCCGCTGACCATTCTCGTGATCTTCCTGCTGCTGTACAGCACCTTCGGCAATTTCAAGGATGCGCTGATGGTGGTGCTGAATGTGCCGTTTGCCGCCATCGGCGGGCTGCTGGCGCTGCATATCGCGCATGAGACGCTGTCGATTTCGGCGGGGATTGGCTTTCTGTCGTTGTTCGGCATCGCCATCCAGGACGGGGTGATCCTGATCTCGTACGTCAATCGGCTGGCGCAATCTGAAAACGTGCGCGAAGCCACCGTGGACGGCGCCGCACTGCGCCTGCGCCCGGTGATCATGACGGCCATGCTGGCCGGCCTGGGCCTCTTGCCGGCGGCGCTGTCGCACAGCATCGGCTCGGAAGCGCAGCGCCCGCTGGCGCTGGTCATCGTCGGCGGCATGGTCACCACGACGATTCTCACGCTGCTGGTGCTGCCGGTGGTCTTTACGTGGGCGCACCGTCATCGCCGGCCGCCCTCGCGCGATGCGGACGTCAATCCGACAGCGGCCATGCTGCCTTAGGCCGCGCGGGTGCTGAATGCACAACGGGCACATCGCTTAGCCGGCGGTGTGCCCGTTTTCATTTGGGCCCACGCCAGAATCGGACCAATCTCATGGTGACGCGTAGCCGAGGCGAGCAGAGTGCGCCTCTGGTTCTCATCGCACGCATCGCCACCATGCTCCCCACGTCCAATGTCCCCCCCAGCGTCGCCGCCCAGTTCCCGCCGCAGGTCGTCGCCACACTCATCGAGCTGTTTGGCAATGATCTGCAGCAATGGCGTTTTATCGTCGATCTATTTTGCGAGACGGCAGAACAGGATCTCGCCAACCTGGAGAACGCCATCCACGGCGGCGAAGATGCGCAGATCGTTGAAGCGGCGCACCGCATCGTCGGCTCCGCGCGAATGCTGGGGCATCAACCGATTGGCGATGCTGCCCGCCGCATCGAGCGCGCTGCGCAAAGCATCGGGCCGTATCCGCAGAGGGCGGAGGAAATGCAAGCCGCCCTCACCGACCTGTGCGCGGTGGTCGATGAGTTCCGTCAGCAGGCCAGCGACTGCCCGTGGCCGAACGCGGCGGGCGCGGTCCGATAGCGCGCCACGGTCCGCAAACCGTCCGTTGAGCAGAAGCGTCACCCTCCCTGGACTAATTATGTTTTTTAAAACATAAATTAGTTGATTAGGCTGTAAATTGCGTGATTCGCAATACAACGGGTGATTACAACTATTGATCTAGAACACGCTGCCCCACTATCTTTCGCGGGCAATGTCGGCGCAGTCCAACTGCAGTCGACTGGCACGCACCGGCAATGACCGGCGCGGCCGCAACGTTTCACAACATACGTCACAACACGGGCTCAACTTATCCGGGGGGATTCGATGTCCGAAGCAGTCCTGCATCCATTTTTTTCGCGCGAGCGCACCGTCGCCGCGGTTGGGTTCAACCGCTGGCTGGTTCCGCCTGCCGCACTGGCCATCCATCTGTGCATCGGCATGGCCTACGGTTTCTCCGTCTTCTGGCTGCCGCTTGGCCGCGCACTGGGCATCACCAAACCGCTCACCTGCGGTGCCGATGTCTCGCTGATCGCCGAGCTGTTCACCACCATCTGCGACTGGCGCGTGTCCAGCCTGGGCTGGATGTTCACGCTGTTCTTCGTTTTCCTGGGCGCATCCGCAGCCATGTGGGGCGGCTGGCTCGAGCGCGTCGGCCCGCGCAAGGCTGGCGTCGTGTCGGCCGTGTGCTGGTGCGGCGGCTTGCTGATTTCCGCGCTTGGCATCCAGATGCACCAGCTGTGGCTGCTCTGGGTTGGCTCGGGCGTGATCGGCGGCATCGGCCTGGGGTTGGGCTACATCTCACCCGTGTCGACGCTGATCAAGTGGTTTCCAGACAAGCGCGGCATGGCGACCGGCATGGCCATCATGGGCTTCGGTGGCGGCGCGATGATCGGCGCCCCGCTGGCTGACCGCTTGATGAAGCTGTTTGCCACGCCCGAATCGGTCGGCGTGTCGCAAACGTTTATCGTGCTGGCCGGCATCTATTTCGTGTTCATGATGGCCGGTGCGCTGGGTTACCGCGTGCCGCCCACGGGCTGGAAACCGGCCGGCTGGACACCCTCGCCCGCCAAGGCGAAGGACACGATGGTCACGCAACGCCACGTGCACGCAAATGAAGCGCTCAAGACACCGCAGTTCTGGCTGATCTGGGCCGTGCTGTGCCTGAACGTCTCGGCCGGTATTGGCGTGCTCGGTATGGCCTCGCCGCTGCTGCAGGAAGTGTTTGGCGGCAAGCTGCTGGGCGTAACGACGTCGTTCATGGACCTGACCGCTGTGCAAAAGGGCCAGATCGCGGCCATCGCTGCTGGCTTCACCGGCCTGCTGAGCCTGTTCAATATCGGCGGCCGTTTCTTCTGGGCATCGCTGTCGGACCGCCTGGGCCGCAAAATGACGTACGCGATCTTTTTCGTGCTCGGCTTCGTGCTGTACGCATCGATTCCGTGGACGTCGCACACGGGCAATATCGCCCTGTTCGCACTGGCCTTTTGCGTGATCCTGTCGATGTACGGCGGCGGTTTTGCGACCGTGCCGGCCTATCTGGCTGACATGTTCGGCACGCAAATGGTGGGCGCCATCCACGGCCGCCTGCTCACGGCGTGGTCGACAGCCGGCATTCTGGGCCCCGTGCTGGTGAACTACCTGCGCGAATACCAGATCGCCCATGGCGTGGAACGCGCCGCCGTGTACGACATCACGATGATGATCCTGGCCGGCCTGCTGATCCTCGGCTTCATCTGCAATCTGTTGGTGCGCCCGGTCAACGCAAAGCACTTCATGACCGAGGCGCAACTCGACGAGCTGCGTCACGCTGCGGCCACCAAGAGCCCGACGCCGTCGGTGATCGCGCCGGAAACGTCGCTGGAATGGAAGGCGCATCCGGGCTCAGCCGTGGCCGTCGTGCTGGCTTGGGCTGCCGTGGGCCTGCCGTTGGGCTGGGGGGTTTGGATTACACTCCAAAAAGCTGCCGTTCTGTTCTCCTGACACGTGATTTAAAGCCGCCCCACCACCCATGAAGCACCAGAAGATCGAGTTCTACCGTCATCCGGCCGGTGGCTGGGGCGCGCTTAAAAGCGTTGCACATCAACTGCTGTCGCAGGGCATCGCGGCCAAGGGCGCCAAGACGATGCTCTCGGCCAACCAGCCCGATGGCTTCGACTGCCCCGGCTGCGCCTGGCCCGATCGCGACCACGCCTCCACCTTCGAGTTCTGCGAGAACGGCGTCAAAGCCGTGGCCGCTGAGGCGACATCCCGCCGCACCACGCCGGAATTCTTCGCACAGCACACCGTGCGGGAGTTGGCCGAATGGTCTGACTACGCACTCGAAGACCAGGGGCGCCTCACGCACCCGATGGTCTACGACGCGGCCAGCGACAAATACGTCCCGATCGACTGGGACGCCGCCTTCGCGCTGATCGCGCAGCATCTGCGTGCGCTGCCCGATCCGAATCAGGCGATCTTCTACACCTCCGGCCGCACCAGCAATGAGGCGGCCTTCCTCTACCAGTTGTTCGTGCGCGCCTACGGCACGAACAATTTCCCCGACTGCTCCAACATGTGCCACGAGCCCTCCGGCACGGGCATGCGGGGCAGCATCGGCGTTGGCAAGGGCACCGTCACGCTCGACGATTTCACCAAGGCGGACGCCATCTTCATCTTTGGCCAGAACCCGGGGACGAACCACCCGCGCATGCTCGGGGAGCTGCGTGAGGCATCCAAGCGCGGCGCCAAGATTGTTTCGTTCAACCCGCTGCGCGAGCGCGGGCTGGAGCGCTTTGCCGATCCGCAAAGCAAGATCGAAATGCTGACGCTGGGCTCCACGCGCATCAGCACGGAGTACCACCAGGTGCGCATCGGCGGCGACCTGGCGACGGTCAAAGGCATCATCAAACACGTGATCGAGCGCGACGATGTGGCACGCAGCCGTGGTGAACCCGCCATCATCGACCACGCCTTCATCGCCCAGCACACCGGCGGCTTCGATGCCTTTGCTGCCGACGTACGCGCTGAATCGTGGGCGACCATCGAAGCCGAATCGGGCCTGCCGGAAAACGAAATCCGCCAGGCCGGCGATACGTACCTCAAGGCCGGCAGCGTCATCGCCTGCTGGGGCATGGGCATCACGCAGCACAAGCATTCAGTCGCGACGATCCAGATGATCGTCAACCTGCTGCTCCTGCGCGGCAACATCGGCCGCCCGGGTGCTGGCGCGTGCCCCGTGCGCGGCCACAGCAACGTGCAGGGTGATCGCACGATGGGCATTTACGAGAAGCCCGCCCCGGCGTTTCTGGATCGGCTGGAGCAGGTCTTCGGGATTCAAGTACCGCGCGAACATGGCTACGACACCGTCGGCGCCATCGAGGCGATGCGCAACGGAAATGCTCGCGTGTTCTTCGCCATGGGCGGCAACTTCGCAGCGGCCACGCCGGACACCGCCGCCACGTGGGCGGGCCTGCGACAGTGCGACCTGACCGTGCACGTGACGACCAAGCTCAACCGCAGCCACATCGTGCACGGCAAGGCCGCCCTGATCCTGCCGTGCCTGGGCCGCACCGAAGTCGACCAACAGGCCGGCGGCACGCAAGGCGTGACGGTGGAAGATTCGATGAGCATGGTGCACATGTCGGCGGGCATCAATCCGCCGGCCTCGGCGCAT
>Ga0157371_10000105_pt1 | contig 126728 bp, 137 predicted proteins | sample C45metaG_FD_113462 | JGI IMG/M metagenome (GOLD analysis project Ga0157371, IMG submission 113462) | Corn rhizosphere microbial communities from Kellogg Biological Station, Michigan, USA - C4-5 metaG | ecosystem: Host-associated > Plants > Roots > Rhizosphere > Soil | place: USA: Michigan...
CAAAAACAGGCATAATCTGGTAAAATATCGCTGTTGACCACACGTGGGGCTGTAGCTCAGTTGGCTAGAGCGCTTCCATGGCATGGAAGAGGTCCAGGGTTCGAGTCCCTGTAGCTCCACCAAGAAAAATACCCGTCACTATGACGGGTATTTTTCTTGGTCACGAAAGGGACGAGACGAAAAGTGAGCAGAGCGCCAGTGACGCTCTGCTGCCACCAGAAAACGAGTCCCTATAGCTCGTGGGTCAACCAACACCCTGGAAGTCGCCATCCTCTGGCTGAACGGCGGCTCTATGACACTGCGGTTGCCGCTGAAGCAGCAGGCTGCAGCTTGGTTCCGCGAGCAATTAGATAATGCTGAACACAGCTTATCGCCAGGGCAAGTTGAAAAGTCTCCTAACCTCTTTGGCAGCCTTATTGACTATGCTTTTTACAGTAGTGGTAGAGTATAATTCGGTATTGACTCATTGACAATAGGTATTGACCTTTTCTATACTTCGACTAGAACATTCGCATAAACAAACGTGCAGTAGGCTCTTGTAAGAACTCAACGAGCAATTTTTGAGTTTTTGCAAGAGCCGAACAACTTACCAGTTTTGTTTGTTCGTATGGCTCTAGTTCTGTAGGAAGAACTCTAAGAAACGGTGTCCTTGCTTTCGCGGTAAGGGCACTTTTCGTTATGTATTTGAAAAGGCCAACACTTAAGCCCGAATTGCTTGGCCCATAGGACTTTGCCATTCGGAAGTGTGCGTTTAGCACTAAAAGCGAGCGGACAGCCGCATGGATTCTTTTTACCCATATGCGTCTACCTTAAATTGTTAATATACAAAGCACATTGCTTCGCGGTGCTTCGGCAATCTTCTTTTTTGTTTTTTCTGGGACAGGCCAACTAGGGACTGGATAGTAAGGTCGTACTACAGGCAAACAAAAAAGTCCCATGCCGATTAGCTGACCCACGGGCTGTGTTTGCACCTTGCGGCGCTGCCGTGTCGACCCGAAGGTCGGCTAATCGAAACAGGACTTGGTTTTTAACACATTTAACGACACGGGCTTGGCGTTACGTGTTCTTATCCCCCATAACTTGAGATAATAATTACATTCTATCTCTTGGGTATCAGGCGTGTCAAGAGACACCACACCTGGGGTGCAGCGTAGTCAGCTGGAGCAACTATAAGCCTGATATTTCGGGTTTACCAGATTTCATCATCGCCCCTGTTTGCTTGTCCTGAGGGGACTATCACCTCTTAATACTATTGACATTTGAATAATACATTATGTGGTGTTATTATTTATTCCAGCAAAGGGGCGATATGAAAAAAATACCAAGTTCAATTAACGCACATCTATCAAGAGCACAGGAGCGCCTCGACGAAGCGAACCGGCATCCGTCACCTACTTCTGACCTGAAATGCATAGCATTACTTCTTGAGGGCTGGAAGAGTATCGCAATCGCAGAAGAAGAAGTTGATGCTTGGGTAGAGCAAATGCCTGTCAGCTCAAGCGTTTACGAGGATGTGCACCTATTCCGGACGGCACCAGCAATATCGCAAAGGAGTACAGTGGACGGAAAAATCCAAGAATCAACCTACTCTACAGGTCATGATCTACTACTGCTACAAACAAGCGTGCAAGATCCCAGCTCGGCAAAGGACGAGTCAGTGCATGAACGGGGGTGGGATCTCGACGCATTCCGCAATGAACTCGGCAATAAGATAAAATGGACTACAATGCTCATTGAGCAATACAAGAAACTCGATTAGCAGAATTGATGATTAGAACAATCGCTTGCGGCGCGCGAACCACAGCAACAAAAAGACCAGCACGACTGTAAAGCCAACGACAGCAAAGTATGCCCATGGTTGGTGCTGGAATGGCAAGTTGACGTTCATGCCGTACATACCGTAAAAGACGTTTGGTAGCGCGATGATCACCGTTGCCACAGTCAGAACCTTCATGGTGTAGTTTAGGTTGTGCGAGCTAATCGATGAATACGCTTCACGGATGTTATCAATTGATTTCAGGTTTGAGTTACAGGCCTCGACCGATTGCTCGTTGTTAAGCAACAAGTCCTCGACAATATCTTGGTCTTCGTCAAACAGTGGCATGTAGCGCCCCAGGAGCAACCGACGGAGCGTTGCGTTGGTCGGCATCAGGGATGACAAGAACTCGTTGAGTTCGTCTTCGATCATCACGAAGTCAATGAAGTCCTGGTTGGTAATTTCGTGGCCACGTAAGCGTGAGCGAATCAGTTTGATCTGCTTGCTCGTACGGCTAATGAATGTATCGTAATGCTCGCCGATCAGTTGCAAAATCTGCAGCACCAACTTGGCACGCTGGGTTGTCGCAAAGTCAATCTTGTTACGGATAAATGCGTCCAAGCTCGGCAAGCGGACCAACGAAACAGTAATAAGAATGTCATTACCAAAAATAAATAAGAGCGGCACTGTCACCAACTCTTGTTCTTCGTTCTTGTAAGCAAAGCGCACAAAAATGTAGCTTTGGTCACTTTCGCGCTCAAGACGGGGCATTTCATCAACGTCGAGGGCGTCTTCGAGGTGACCACGTTCGAGCTTAAACTTTTTGACCAGTTCGTCGAGCTCGTCTTCGCTTGGCCCTTCTACGTACACCCAACTACCGCGCTGGTAGTCATCGAGCTCTTTCATGGTCTGGCTGCGCAAGCTCTTATAAAAGTATTTGATCATCGTATGCCCTCTATACTTTCTGGTACCGTGTGGTAGATGCTTGAATAATTACTTCTATTGTACCAAACATCGCCTTGACAGCTCAATGCAAGTCTTGCGCAACAAAAAATACGGCCCCTTTTCGTCGACCGTACTTTCTTATCGTGCGCGCCCACCCGGCGGCTGATACTTTTGGATAGTGGTGGTTTTTATTTTGTATCGCGCCGCGTTAGCTATGCGCACGAATTACTTTAAATATACCTGCTTATGGTTAATTGTCAACCTAGCCCTGCGGTGGTCGGGTATGTCGTGGCAGGTCCTGCTCAGGGCGGCGCATTGCGCGGCCAGCCATAACAGTGCCTTGCATCGCAACAGCGATACCACCAATGCCAACGCCCAGCTCGGTGATACCAAAGCCCCCTTCGGACATAACCCCGTGGATTGGCCCTACCACAAAGTCGGGCGTTATATCAGCGGCAAGGTCATGGATCGGACGGCTTGATTCGACGGGTGCGTTTGCCCAGGCCTCTGCCATACGTCCCGCTCCATCTCCACCCACGGCCAAGCCGTAGACAAGTCCCGTGGCTGCCAGCATAAAGCCAGCGGCGCCCTTTGCTATGCGTTCTGTTGTACTACCGTATCTGATTTCTTTCTTGTGTTTCATGACCGGTAGTACTATACGACTTTCGCCAGGACCGTCTAGGACTATTCTCACAACGATTCGCGGTGCAGCCCCTCGCCAATAGGATGAAATGCCCAATGCATTGCGAGACCAAGTGCCATTTCACCAATGCCGCGCCACCCAGGCAGAACATTTTGCGAAGCCCATGCCGTCACCGTTTCGGGCCCCAAGTGTTCCACGACCTGATGCAGCGGTTCTGCTAATGCTGGGATCACCTGAACCTCATCCAATGCCCTCAATGTGCCGTCTACCGCACCCAGCGCACCACAAAATGCCGCTGTCATACAAGCGACCGAACCAATTCCATTAACTATACGTCGCGGCAGCGATAATCGTGCCTCGTCGACCCCTTGCTCAAGTTGAATCACCGAGAGTACTATACTGGTTTTTTATGCCTGGTCAAGAAAGATGCGCAACTTTTCAATTGCTTGTGCACGGTGACTAAAAGGCTGTAGCTCTTCATCGGTCATTTCAGCGTAGGTTTTCGTGCTGCCCTCAGGAATAAAAATAGCGTTCCAGCTTTTGCTCGACTTCCACCCCGAGTCCTTGCTAGTGGCAATTGCAGCAGCAATAGAGCCAGGCATTTCACCGCCAAATGTGTGCAAGGTGTGGCCATCGTACAGTGCGTACATAATGCGTGCCGTAGCGCGCCGATCATCAAAACCTGCCAACATCTTGAGCATGCCCTCGTTGCCGACTGTTTCGAGGAACCACTTTACAAAGGTGCCCGGCAATCGGTCATCCAGAGCGGCAAAGCTCAGCGACACATCTTCGACCAACACTGGTGACCCAAGCTGTTTGTAGGCTTCGTGCGCCTTGTGGGCAACGACTTCAGCCAGCTCGAGCGATTGTATTTCGGGTAAATCAATTTTTTGGTGCGGCACATCGTGGCCAAGCCATTGTGCCAAATAACGAGCCTTATCCTGATTGCCAGTTATAAATGTTACGTTCATGCCTGACCTTCAAGTATCCGTATGAAAGCTGCTTCGTCAAGCTGTGTCGTGCCATACTTTTCGGCTTTAGCTAGCTTAGCCGCGCCGACATTTTTGCCAACCACCAAGTAGGTCGTGTCCTTGCCGAGTGCTGATTGAAATGTGCCGCCCAGGCTCCGTATGCGTTCGGCTGCAACGTCGCGGCCCATAGACTCGAGGGTGCCAGTAACAACAAAATTCTTGCCATGCAGTGGACCATCTGCGTGTGATTCATACACCGGTAATACTTTGAGGCGTGCAAATTTTTCGAGAAGCTCCTGATTGTCGGGGTCGCTAAACCACGCCACGATCGACTCGGCAACAACATCACCAACGCCATCAATGCGCAAAAGATCATCAAGCGTAGCCCTCGCTAGAGTGTTGAGCGAACCGAAATGGTCAGCCAGATCAATTGCCGTCTGAGATCCAACATGTCGAATTCCCAATCCAAATATAAAGCGTGGTAGGGGTGGCTGCTTGACACGCGCGATCGCCTGCAGCAAGTTATTGGTCGATATTTCAGCAAACCGATCGAGGGCTATAACCTGTTCGTAGGTTAAGGTGTAGATATCCGCCAGATCCTTTACGAGCTCTGCATCTACTAAGGCAACGACATTTTTTTCACCCAGCCCATCAATGTCCAGTGCACCTTTGCTTGCAAAATGTTCGAGCGCTTTTTTAAGTAACAGCGGGCCTGACGCACCCTTTACGCGATACACCGCCTCGCCTGCGGGGCGCACAAATTGCAGCTCAGGATATTGCCGCGCAAGTTCGGCGAGCATATCAAATCGCTCAGATTGTTTAGGTCGCAGTTCTATAAGCACTCGGTCGACCTGCGGAATAATATCACCAGCCTTGAAAATAACTACCGTATCACCAACACGCACATCCTTGCGCTCGATTTCGTCAGCATTATGAAGACTGGCATGCTGCACCGTAGTTCCGGCAACAATGACAGGGTCAAATACCGCCACCGGTGTTGCCGCCCCAGTTCGACCGATGCTCAGTACAATATCTTTTACGAGAGTCGTCGCTTCTTCGGCAGGATACTTATAAGCCACCGCACCACGGGGGTTTTTGCCGACCGACCCGAGCTCAGCATATATACGACGGTCGTTAATCTTTACGACAATGCCGTCTGTATTAAACGGTAGCTCGTGGCGCTTTTCTTCCCATGTCGCCACAAATGTCATAACATCATCGATGCCATGACATAGCACAGCCTGTTCGTTGCTCGCAAAACCAAGTGCGCGAGCAGCTTCGTAGGCGAACATAAACGTCGGTACGTCTTCGGCATTATCACGCAAGATATCGTATGCTCTAAATCGCAATGGTCGTGCCGCAACAAGCGCCGGATCAAGCTGGCGAATGGTACCAGCAGCTAAATTACGAGGATTTTTAAACAGAGGCAAGCCCTCAGTTTCGCGTACGTGGTTAAGGGCTTCGAAGTCCTTTTTATACATGATAATTTCGCCGCGGACTTCGGTGCGACCCTTCAAAAACCGCTGCACCTCTTTTGGCACTGCCTGATGCAAGCGCAGAGGCACCGACTGAATAGTACGTACGTTGGCTGTTACATCTTCGCCTACATATCCGTCACCACGCGTTACAGCCTGCACAAACACGCCATCCTGGTATATAAGCGCACACGCAAGGCCATCCATCTTTATTTCGGCTGAGAATGCATGTTCACGCCCGGGCAACAGTTTATCGGTGCGTTTTACCCATGCCTCAACATCCTCTCGGCTAAATACGTCGTTAAGACTGATCATGCGTGCTGAATGCTCAACCTTTGTAAATTCACTGAGCGGTTGCCCGCCAACACGCTGCGTCGGTGAGTCGGCAGTGATAAGTTCGGGGTAGGCCTCTTCGAGAGACTTTAATTCGCGCATTAAGCCGTCGTAGACAGCATCAGATACACTTGGCTCGTCACGCACATAATATTCATGACTGTACCGAGCCATGAGCTCACGAAGTTCATGTAGACGTGCGGTCGCTTGGGTTTTATTCATAATCAGCCTCCTACAACAATGAACGATACAGTGCGTACAAATAACTATGCAGTACGGCGAGGCCGGCCATAGTAACCAGTAAGAACACAGGCAATGCGAGTGGCGCAAAGAAGATGATAAACGGTACAACACAGACTGCGCCACCAACGAACAAAGCTATTGGCAAAAAGACAATCTTGCGCAGAACGAGCCAGCGCCGCGTCGCCACAAGCTGACGAGCCGACCGCAAGGCCTTCATGGGTGTCATATCTTTTAAGCAAACAATATATAACGCAAAGAGTGCAGATGTCAGCATGTAGAGCGTAATGAGAATGGTAATAGCAAACACGACCATCCAGATGGCAGTTTCGATATCAGTCGCCGCCAAATTGCCATTCACTACCGAGGTATACAAAATACCACCAAGAATTGCAGGCACAAACTGCAGGGCTACCACTAATAGCACCAGCAAAAACGGAATAAAAGGATACATACCGTTATAAAAGGCATCACGCACACGAATGCGCTTGCCGGCATAGACTTGCCGCAGTGCCCAAATAAGCGCCAGGCTAATAATGACAATCCAGAAGAACTGGTAGGCACCTGTCGTTGAGTTAGTCTGCATGCCTGATGTACCAATCATATACACGAACAGCGAAAGGCCAGCCAAAATACTACCAGCCTTACCGCTAAAGAGCGACGAGAGCGTCCCCTTGATTTCGTTGATGTTGAGGCCACCGCTAAAACCTTGTACTACGACATAGTTAATAACACCATAAATGAGCACAATCAGGCCAAATAGGCGCCAGTTGTGGCGTAAAATCCGAAGAGCACTTCCCATAAGCTTAAAGGCGCTTGGCAGCGTCGCGCCCTGCTGTCCAATGCGCTTCTGTAAGCTAAATGACTTATATTGTGCTTTTTTGATTTTGCGGGGTTTACCCGTCGTAGCTGAGGAGTTTTTTGCCATAGTATTATCTTATGCGTGAGAGTCCATTTGACGCAAGCGGCGAATACGCTCTTCGACTGGTGGATGTGTGCTAAATAATGATGCCAGTGATTTTCCACGAAGTGGGTTAGCAAAAAAGAGATGCGCTGTTGCAGTATTTTGGCGACGCATTGGCGCACCATGGTCGCGAATCTTTTCGAGTGCACGTGCCAGACCCTCGGGGTATCGAGTAGTCATGGCACCGGTACTGTCGGCAAGGTATTCGCGGCGGCGCGACACAGCCATCTGCACCAGTAATGCGACAAATGGCGCCAAAATTGCAGCCACAATGCCAAGCACAATAAATACAGGATTCGGCGACTCTTCTTCATCACCGCCAAACCACATAAGATGCATAATAATATCCGCGATTAAACCGATAGCACTCACCAAACCAAAAACAATCATCATGACTCGGATGTCGAAGTTCTTAACATGGCCCATCTCGTGCGCCATAACGGCCTCAAGTTCAGTGTCGTCCATCATAGCCAAAAGCCCAGTCGTGGCGCACACTACAGCGTGCTGTGGGTCCCGCCCCGTGGCAAAGGCGTTCGGAGCAGGATCGTCAATAACATATACTTTTGGCATCGGCATACCGAGAGTAATGGACAAATTCTCGACTGTTCGATACAGCCGGGGGTCATCTTTTTTGGCGATTTCTTTGGCACCGTTCATGGCAAGTGCCAGCTTGGCAGCCATAAAGTATTGGATCAGCGCATATACTCCGCCGACAATGAATGCCAGATACAGAAACATCGGCGAGTTATACAAGTTGCTAACAATCCAGCCAAGCGCACCCAAGATAACCAAGAAGATAGCCATAATCGCCCATGTTTTACGCTTGTTTGCGGCAATTTCAGAATACATAAAAACCTTACGTCCTATAGACTGGACGGATTAATTAGAAGCTAACTTCAACTGGCTTGGAAACTTCAGCCATAGCTGTTTCATCCAGTTCGAAGAAAGTGCGGTCAGTTTTAAAACCAAGCATGTTGGCAAAAATGTTAGTTGGAAACACTTTGCGCTTAGTATTGAAGTCACGGACAACTGCGTTGTAGAAGCGGCGAGCAGCCTGGATCTTGTCTTCAGTATCAACGAGCTCGTCCTGCAAAGCCTTAAAGTTTTCGTTGGCCTTTAGCTGTGGGTAGTTTTCAGCCACAGCAAACAGGCTTTTCAGTGTCTGTTCAAATTGGTTCTCGGCTTTTGCGGTAGCCTCAACGCCCTGGCCCTGTGCATTCATTGCATCAGTGCGAGCCTTTGTGACGTCTTCGAAGACAGTCTTTTCATGGGCGGCATAGCCCTTGACGGTATTGATCAAGTTTGGGATCAGATCATACCGACGCTTTAGCTGCACGTTAATATCGCTCCATGCCTCTTCGGCACGTACGTTTAACTTAACCAGACCGTTGTACATTGCGGCAACCACGATCACCAACAAGACAACAACGGCGACAATAATCCAAACCATCAGAGGCTCCTTACATGTGTTACTTCTTTAGTATATACCAATCAGCACCACTGGTACATGCATTATGTAGCGTTTTCTCAAGCCAAAATTACGCTTGCTGCGCCTCAAGAATATCAGCCCGCAAGCCCTCGGCAAGCTCCTGGAACGACTCTGCCTGATACCGTAAACGTTCAGGGATATTCGTGGTAAGTGGGACCGGCTCCCAGCCATACTCTCCGGGAGCCGTCATCTCAACTTCAATCGACAGTGCGCGGGCCGCCAAGAGCCGTCCATCTCGATGACGAGCAACGTAGTCACCTTCTTTGGGCCCAGGCACCAGCATAAGGTCATCACCGGGACGACCGTAGGCCCGCAAGCGCACTTGCATACCCAAGCCAGCAGCTGAGTCATAGGCAGCAGCAGAGGCACCCGCGTGACCATGCCCAGTTATCGCGAGCGGCTCAACCTGGAGCGCTTCTTGACGCGCATTACGCTGGAAGTTCACCAAGGCTTGTCCTACGCGCAACATATGTGGGCGCGCATCGTCATAAAATTTTTCATTGTACTTGAGCTGAGACGCACGTGGCGAGGTTTGCTCGCCAACAACGACTGTCTGCTCGCCAACAACGGCGCGAACATCAGGATCAAGGAGCGCCGCCTTAAATCGTTCCGGCTGCAGCACAGAGCGTGGGCGACCAAAAGGCATCAGGCTCACGCTAAGAGCGTTTCGGTCACCGACAACAAGCTGCATGTAGTGACGAAACCAGTGCATGTCGTCAAATCCACTTCCCCGAGGGCCATGGTCTTCAAACATATAGCTGGCGGCCGTATTTCCAAATAGGTCAACGCCTCCGTCGGGGGTGCCAAATCCGCCCAACTCGTAGGATCGCGTTTTCTGGGGATGCATGAGAGCGCGGGCCATCCGTGCGCTTGTATGTAAAAGTTGTGGGTTATCCTGGCGCACTGGTGGCTGTTCGGTTAGCCCCAGTCCAATTGGGCCAAATTCTTGTATTGCCCAGGCGCGCTTAGGATTAGGACCGTTCTGCAAAATATGATCAGCGACTATCAATACCTCTCGCGTTACAGCCTCGAGCTGGGCGCGCCGTTGATTCTCGTCGCCAAATATCGACCATTGCTGCGGCTCAAGTACGATACCTGCATCATGTTCTTGCAGCTTAAGATTCTGTTCGGTAATGGGCGCGGATCGCGGCACTGATTCACTAGACATAATTCGTATACTATAAAGGTATTACGTTCATTTTCAACTATTTCTCCCTTCTTGCGAAAGGAGTTGATTTTTAGCCTATTATTCAGTACAATAGTCTGGTAATCGAATGGGTGATTAGCTCAGTTGGCTAGAGCATCTCGTTTACACCGAGAGGGTCGGGGGTTCGAGTCCCTCATCACCCACCAAAGAAAAAAGGTCACATATACATGGCCTTTTTTCTTTGTATTGACGCAGCCCTGGCTTCTCTGTTATACCGAATATACAGGGGTAACAATATTAGCAGGAGGCACATGTCCGAAAAACTACACGTATCAGAACGATTCAAAAAAGGCGGTCTTCGCACTACAGCCGGTCTACTACTGGCAGCGTCCGCGTTGTCGGGCTGCACATTCTTTCCTCGCATCGAACGCAATGGGCCAAACCCAGATATGGACGATGCGGTTCCACAGCCAAGCAAAGTCTACAGCGTCTCTACCGTAGCACCCCAGCAACCAGCAGGACTTCCTGAACACGTGATATTCAACCCAAGCTTCGCGATGGATGACGCCACGTTCTGCCACTGGCGTCTTGGCACATTGCCAGCACCAATCACCCACCTCAACCCGCTACGCATGCGTGTCGACAACCGCTGCATCGAAGGCGGAACCGCCAGCACCGACACGAGCCCTGCGCTCGATGTCCACAAAAAACCAACCGTTACTGGTGATACCGTGTCTGTCATAGCCAATAATGTCGAGGTCACACCCACCTGCTATACTGAAGGCGAAGAAGCAAAGACCTTAACCGATCGGTCTCGTGTTTGGGTTAACGTACGCACCACTGATTACACCGGTTTCATCCCAGTTGTTAGCCTTGGCGGCGGCTTTACTACCGAGCAGCTATCCCAGCTCGGCCTCCCTCATTGCGCCTAATGTCTTTACGAGCGCCAGTCGCCTATCGACAATCTTATTAAGCGCCCAGTTAAGGCTATTAATAACAATGATCGCTGGTGCGACAATAGCCACCGTACCCTTATGCATCGGCTCAAAGAGGAGCGCCAAAATAATCGCCGTTATTCCATTCTGTTGAGCAAATGAGATATGCCATCGATCCTTCTCCGGAAGGCCACGCGTTAGCAAGAATCCCACGATAACCTGCGCAAAGTAAGCAGTCGCGCCAAGCGCCACGCCCTTCCAGAGGTAAACTCCGCCCACAAGCAAGAGGCCAAGTACTATGGCCGCGGCCCTCAGAGCCCATGTGACAGCATGCTCTATGTATGCGTCGATCTTTGCTGGGCGCAGAAATAGGCCAACAAGAGCAATGCCCAGCATCGTGAAGTACACTACCGAAATTGAAAATACTACCCCCAGGAGCATATACGCTCCTATAGATAACAAAGCAACCACCCGTGGCGAGCGTTTCTTTGCATTATTACGGATAAAAAGCCACGCTATAAAGGCACTTCCGGCCAGTAAGAAGTTCAAGCCGAGTCCTTGCACATATCCTGTGGCACCACTCGAAACACCAGCGCTTCCAACGGCTGGACCAAGGTCAAGGCCAGTCATATGAGCCACCAGTAGCGGCGCGTATACGGACAGAATAACCGTCACCGGATCATCAAACGAAGCCCACGACGCCAGTATAGTCTTCGCTTTAGGGGACATTCGGTCACCTTTCAGCAAACCAGCAACCGAGAGGGGGGTCAATTTGAGCCACGGCAATGCCGAGTACGAAAAAGAATGGATCTTGAAATAAAAATGCAAGGCTACCACCAATAATAAGCGCTTTCAAGACTACGCCTATTGTTACCGCGCTCACGATAATCCTTAGGTGTTGGCGGGCTTCTTTTAAATCGATACCATAGGTACTGGCGTAGAGACCAATCGCTAAAAGCGATGCCACCACCGTGCCGTACCAACTATCGTTCCCCAGGCCCTGGATACCCGTGATTCGAGCAATAGTAAAGCCAATAGCAATAAACAGTGCGAGCTTCAATAACTGCATTTCACAAGCAGTGTAGCATGAAAGGTTAGACGTTCAAGTCATCAGTAGCGACAAGAAAGAAAAATACCCTGGAAATCCAGGGTATTTTTCTTTGGTGCGGACGAGAGGACTTGAACCTCCACGAGTTGCCCCACTACCACCTCAAGGTAGCGCGTCTACCAATTCCGCCACGTCCGCATGTGATCGTAACCCTAATAGGATACGATTTTTAGGCATATTTTGCAAGTCCTATCTTAGGAGCGTGGCAAGTGGTCTGAGAGGTGTTCAATGCTGTAGCTCGTACGTACCATATGCTTCACGCTGTCGAGCGTTACATCGATTTTTACACCGGGGTTCATGATGTTATATGGATCAAAGATTTGCTTCACCTTTTGGAACAATCCATACACCTCAGGTCCATACATGCGGGGCAAATATGGCGCCCGCAAACGACCATCGCCGTGTTCACCGCTCGTACTGCCGCCCAAGTCGATCACTAGATTGTAGTACTCATCGATAACCCTAAAAGCGGTCTGGCGATCGCCTATCTGGCTTAGGTCCAAAAATGGCTGCATGTGCAAGTTTGCATCACCAGCGTGCCCCCATACAGCAGCTTGTAAGTGGTTGCGTTCGAACATTGCATATACACCATCAAGGTATTCCTTGAAGCGCTCTGGCGGCACAACACCGTCTTCGATAATAGGTAGTGCCTTAACGCGGCCCTCAGAATGTGCCACAACAATTGCTGAACTATGCCTGACCGACCAGTAGCGCTCTTGCTCGCGTGGGTCTGTTTCGAGGTGAACGTTTGTTGCATACTGCTCGAGTATTTTCCGAGCCTTTTTGAGGATCTTCTTCTGGGCTCGCTCAGGGTTATCAAATTCTACAAACAGCGTTACAGCCGGAAACGGCCTTTCAATCAAGTCTTTTAGCTGATTAGGATTAAGCTTGTCGACAAGCTTAAGCAAGTTATTGTCGACCATTTCAATAGCGCTTGGACTATCCGAAAGTTTGCGCAATTCCAAAACGACAGCCTGGGCTTGGTCAAGTGAGTCGAGCGTCGCAACAAACAGCGCAGGCTGCGTGTTGTATACTTCTGTGTCAAAAAATATCTCAGTAATAATGCCGAGTGTGCCTTGCGAGCCAACAAACAGTGGCGTTAGGTCAAAACTGCCATCAGGACGGCGGACGTCAGCCAAAGCATAGCCAGCTGCGTTCTTGGTAACTGCAGGATTCATTTTGGCGACAACATCAGCATTATCTTCAAGAAGCGCGTCAACAGCACGATAGATCTCGCCCTCAAATGATGTCAGGCCCAACTTCTTGCCCAGATCACGCTTGTTAAGGGCGCCAGTCTCGATAACTTCACCGTTTGCAAGTACTACACGCAAACCACGCACGTAATCACGCGTTGAGCCGTACTTATAACTCTTTTCGCCGCTCGAATTGTTGGCAGCCGCGCCGCCAACCGTACAATATTCAAAGCTAGCAGGATACGGTGGCAAAAAGCGTCCATGCGTATGAAGCGCTTGCTGTACCTTGCCATAGTTAGCACCTGGCTCAACGGCCAGTACGCCCGACTTATCATCAAATTCAACAATCGCATTCATGTGAGCCGGAAAGGCCATCATAATACCCGCGCTAAGTGCACCACCGCCTTGGTCAGTGCCAGCCCCACGAGCTGTAATAGGAATAACTCGACCGCGCTCCGCCAATTGCCATGCAAAGCGAGCCGTCTTGCGCACATCGGCTTCATTACGTGGATATACCACCATTGCTGGTGTCAGCGTTAACACACTGGTGTCAGTCGAAAAATAGCGTCGAGCATCAGGCGCCGTAATTACTTCACCCAGTAGATGCTCTTGAAGATAGTGTGCAACCTTGCTCATTGAAAGTATGTTACCCCTGTTTTTTGTAGTTCACTATCAATCATCATACCACAACCAATACCATTTTTGTCTTAAGCCGCATCCGGCATGCAAGCATATATGGCAAACGTGCTCAAATCGTGCACAAGACCATAGTTCTCGTACGCCCGATCTGGGTCAAATACTACATCATGATCTGCATGCCTTAGGTATGTTTGAATTACTATTCGATCCATTTCTTCCTCTACAGCAATATGTTCGAGCAAGCTGAACTGGGCGTCTTGTGCATCCATATCTTCAAATCGCTCACGCATAATAAGCTGGCCACCGGGGCGCAGCACTCGGCAAGCCTCCCGCATAAAGCGCCCCATACGTTCTTCGGAGGTAGGATACTTGCCAGAAGGATCCTCGAGCAAACCAAATAATTGACTCGTCTGTACAACGTCCATACTTGCGGCGGCATACGGGAGATGAAGTGCGTCTGCCTGCACAAAATTGCCATGATGCGTCATATCCTGACACCCCTCGATATCAATTATATGCGCAGTAGCTGTCTTAAACGTTTGCTTTGAAAGCACGGCAAAAGCTCGCGCTGATAGGGATGAAATAGCGCCCACGAGTAATGCATTACCGCCCGGAGCAGTATGGCCGTTTTCGGACAGCAGACGCTCTGTAGCTGGCCAGTCTGTCAGTACATTGCAAGATACTTCGGAATGCAAAAGTAGCGCCTGCACGTCATTGATAGCCGTAGCGCGGTTAGCGTCTTGCCTGGATGCCACCATAAGATTGCGTGATATAAACCTAGAGTGGTTGCCCGCAGCCTCTTGCCGACGCTTTTCTTGCACCATTACAGACTGCAGGCGGTGTAGCTCTCTATCGTAATCTTCAGCAGACCACGGCGAATCCGTTAGATAGCCCATTGCCGCTGCCAGCTGCTCATTCAACGACATCGTCTCGTCGAGTGGCCCCAGCACCGCTTCATATAATGACTGACGTTCGCCCATTACACCCCCTTCGCTGTATCTATTTTATTGCATGAATCATAAACGTATCGGGCACCGGCTGCCAGCGATGCGCCCTAAAATCGCGATCAGGATCAAAGAGATGATCAACCGTAGGTGGCTCTACGAAGGCCGCAACAACGACTTGGTCAAAGCCGGCCCGTGCGAAAGCCGAAGTATAGTACTCATGCCCTATAGTAATGCGCCGCTTCGCTTCGGCAAGATGGTCGCCTTCGCGTGGAAAAGGAGGAAGCTGCATAGATTCGCGCAAGACCATCTGACCGCCTCGCTTCAAAACCCTGTGAGCCTCAGGCAGCACAGCCTCCATAGCTTCGCGCGGATTAATCCGGCCGCCTTTCGGATCAAAAGTGTGCCTGAAAAGTTCACTTGTTTGAATAACATCCATTGTTTCATCCCCGAAGGGCAATCGACGCGCATCCCCAAAAGTAAATATGCCATGTCGCTTTTTATCGGCACCTGAAACAATATCGATAATATGAGCTTCATCGGCACCATATATTTCTTGCGCCATGCGCTCAAAAGCTCGCGCAGAGAGTGCAGTTTGCGCACCTAGTGCCAGTGCACGACCCCCGCTTAACCGCTTGCCACACCCTTCCGTAATCCAATTATAGGTTGCCCAGTCAAACATCGGATTAATATTGGTAGGCTCAGCGTGGAAGTGTAAATCAAATAGCTCGCGCATAAGCGCCATTCGTTCGCCCATTGTGCGATCCGTAGGACCTTCTGGGATCTCAAGGCCCTGCGAGCGAGGATCCAAGCCCTGATGCATCATGGCACGAGCAAAGAGTACACGATTCTCTGCTTCAAATTGCCCATCTGTCAGCGACTGCCCTGTCAGTGTGTTGTATGCATAGCGTATGCTATCGGGGCTATCGTCATATGGTCCAATGACTGATTCGTAAACAGATGTCTGGCGCGAAACCGACAGATGGCGCTCATTCATATCATGAAATGATGCCATAAACTGTCCTTTTGAGCAATTGTGTTAAATACTATTCTCTTGTTTTTCGCTCACCATCCTGCCCAAGCCAGCAGACTTAAAGCCTTCTGGCAAGAGCTCATCAGAATCAGTGACCATTACTTTATCTAACGCGCGCGTGGCAGACAGGACTTGAATAACCTGGCCGTTAAGGCGAGCAAAATCGTGTAGCCATTGGCGACAATTACCGCAAGGTGAAACAATATGTGGCTCTGAGTCAGTCCGGCCAATAACCAAATAGAGTTTCGTGACCTTATGGTCGTCAGCAGCTGTTGCGCCGGCGAGGGCACTTGCCTCGGCACACACCAGAGTATCGTTCGACAGAAAGATATTATTGCCAAAGTAGCGCCCCTTTTGCGCAACGGCAATCGCACAAGTGCTCGGATTGGTTATTTTATTGAGCGAACGACTTAAGTGCTGTACGGCCGTACGCAGCATTTCTTGGTCAGTTGGATGTACATCGGAAAAAGGGACTGTTTTCATGCAGTTAGTATGACAGATTTTATAGCAGTCGCAGCACACTAGGCACTGCTTTTCATAGCGAGACTTTCCACAGTCAAGGGTCACGAAGGCCTTGTCCGCATTTCACTGGTGTATATTCTCTGATCATTTAAAAATGCGGCTGCACCTTATATACTTTAACTACAATCTATGAGCTTTACTTATGAAGATAAAAACCTCAATTCTCTGTATGTAGATAAGATTTGGCATACATACACCACGAGTGATGGTGTCTTTACCGCGAGCCTAGATGGCAACTGGGACATTATCATCTTTAGGATGGGCGACAAAGTGCGCGTAACCGTCAACGGCATTGGCAAGCATGCCGTACAGGTTCCCTATGTGGCCGGGATAGATAGCGTGGGTATCGCCTTAAAACCCGGTGTATTTTTGCAAGATTTTAAAGGTAAAGAAATCGTGGACAGCCAGCACACGCTAAGCAAAGGCAACATCTCATACGTTGAAATTGGCGGCTGTCTTTTTAAGATTCCCGACTTTGAATCTGCCGAAATATTTGTCGATAGCCTTATTAAGAAAGGTATTCTACTTATTAGCCCTGTCGTTTCATCTTTAAGCGATGGGGGTGCTAGCAGTGTTTCTGATCGTTCGCTCCGCCGTCACACGATGAACACAACGGGCCTAAGCCCATATTTCTTTCATCAGATTCAACGAGCGCAGCAGGCTACGCAGCAACTCCAGCAGGGTGTGCCTATTGCACAAGTGGCTGCAGAAGTAGGTTATACAGATCAAGCGCATATGACAAAGTCGGTCAAGGCACTTATGGGGCTCACGCCCGCGCAAATTATTGCTCGCAACAAAAAATAAATTGGCCATTTTTTACAATCTATCTTCTCGTGGTCTTGGTTAAATACACGCATAACCATTAAAAGGAGATAACCAATGGCTAAAAAATTCACCATCAATATTTCGCAAGCACAGGTAGACGAGCTCGCAGCCAGGCTCGACACCACCCGCTTCCCTGCAGCCCCTAAGGATGCCGGCTGGAGCTATGGCACTGATCTTATCTACATGAAAAAGCTTGTATCATACTGGCGTGATTCATTTGACTGGCGCGCCGTCGAAAAAGAACTTAACAAATTTGACCACTTCTTGACTGACATTAACGGCACCGAGATGCACTTTATCCACCACAGGAGTACAAACCCAGAGGCAACACCACTGCTGCTTATTCACGGCTGGCCTGACTCGTTCTACCGCTTCTATAAAGTCATTCCACTGCTAACCAAGAAATTTCATGTTGTCGTGCCTTCGCGGCCAGGATTTGGCTTTTCGGAAAAAACTGCCATGAACAGCGAACAAACGGCAGATATACTGACATCTCTTATGTGCGATGAGCTAGGTTACAAACAGTTTGCAGTAAGTAGCGGTGATATCGGAACTCCAGTGGTTCAGGCATTGGCGACTAGCCACAAGGATGCGGTGAGCTTCGTTCATCTTACCGATACCGGCTATCCTATGGGCTCCGAAGACTTCTCAACCATGTCACCAGAAGAACAAGCCTTTGCGGGAAAGTGTCAGCAGTGGTGGTACATGGAAGGCGCGTACAATGCTCTGCAGTCTACGAAGCCGCAAACATTAGCTTTTGGCCTATCTGATTCACCGGTTGGCCTTGCTTCTTGGATGGTAGAGAAGTTCAACGCATGGAGTGATGGCGGTATTGAGAAGGCGTTTACTAAAAAAGAGATTCTGACCAATATTAGCATCTACTACTTTACAGATACTATCGCAACAGCTATCCGAACCTACGCAGAGAATACTCGTGCACTGTATGCTATGGGTATGCCGAAGCCGCCCGCCAAGATAGAAGTGCCGACTGCGGTTGCTAGTTTCCCCGCAGACACCGTACCTGTTATTGAAGATTGGGCTAAGCGTAATGCCAATGTCGTTCGCTTTACAATTATGCCAAGGGGAGGTCACTTTGCAGCGTTAGAAGAGCCAGAGCTCTTCGCTAATGATGTCATAGAAAGCGCGGCCTAAACCGCTATAAGTTCGAGAGAGGACTTGCTTTCTTAGGGCGATGAACTTGCCACTGGCAAGTTCATCCATTCTTCATCAAGTCCTCTACATCGGTAAGAAAGAAAATAACCCAGGAATTCCTGGGTTATTTTCTTTGGTGCGCGAGAGAGGACTTGAACCTCCACGAGTGTAACCTCACTAGTACCTGAAACTAGCGCGTCTACCAATTCCGCCACTCGCGCATAGATATAACAGAGGTAATTGTACTCTATTGCCTACCCTTTCGCAAGATCTATTTGATGTCAGCTTGCGATGTCAAAACCTGGCGCACCATCCAGTTCTGGACATTCGAATAACGGTCAGTGGCGTTATTGATGTAATGCTCTTCGAGGCCATAGACAGGTCCACGCGTGATGTACAAGTAACTCGGCTGATATAAGCCCAGAGCTGGCGCATCCGCCTGCCAAGCCTGTAAGAATGGGCGATACTTCACGATTCGAAGCGCTGGGTCTAAGCGGGTACGACCAGCTTCAAGTGCAACATCCGAAATCTTTGAGCTCGAATATTCAGAAAAGTTCAAACGATTTTGGGCGCGCATGTCAGCTTGGGCACTGTCCCAATACGCATAGACATCCGGGTCGGCTCCGATCGAAATACCATAGAGCAATGCGTCATAGCTGTGCGTTGCCAGCGTGCTCTGCAAATCTGCACTTTGCTGCAGCACAATATCAACCTTGACGCCAATTGCTTTCCATTGCTTCGCGAGCATATCAGCAACATGGGTGTATTCGCTCGTATTCTCGGCATATAGCTGGAAAGCCAGCGGCTTGCCGTCTTTATAGCGAAAACCGTCTTTGCCTGTTATCCAGCCATCGGCGAGCAGCTGAGAACCAGCAGCAACTGGATCATATCCAAACTGCGCATACGCAGGGTCAAAAGCAAATTGACGCTGCAAGAATGGCTCGGTAACTGGAGTGGCGGCATAGCGCAAACTCTTGATTATACTCTGTGTATCTGCGCCCCTTACCAATGCCTGACGCACTTGTTGGCTGCCCAGGACTCCTGTTGTAGTGCGGAAAAATGTCATCACCGATGCAGTGAGAGGCAAATTGTATTTTCGTACCGAGTCGTCCCTTTGGAGCGTGGCAGGCATACTGTCTAAGCCTGCCATTGCGTTCAGCTCATGGTGCTGGAAACTAGCGATCATGTCGTCTTTGCTGCGGAATGAGTGCAACACTACGCCGCTCAGCTTAGGATCTCCGAGGTAGTAGTCAGTATTTCGCTGCAAGGCAATTTGTTCTTGGCGAGTCTGCGCAGAGTCCCCCAAGACTTCAATAGCGCCCCATTTAAAAGGCCCTGAGCCAATTGGATTACGCGTATTGAACGCCTGTGAGCGCATCGTCGCCATTGGTACAGCACCCAAAACGTGTTTTGGAATGATGCCGGTCGTCAGTGAATACGGAAAAGATGCCAGCACGTTAGGCAACGTGAATGTAACCGTGTACTTATCTACCGCCGTAATCTTGATGCCCTGCCAGCTACTATTAAGCGGCGACTGAGCGTCGGGGTTTTGAATGACTTGGTAGGTAAAGAGCACGTCATCAGCAGTCAACGAACGCCCATCATGCCACGTAACCCCTTTGCGTAAATGCACAGTGTACGCTGTGCCTGCTTCGTTAACCTCTAAAGGTCCGGCAGCCAAGTCGCCCACCAATTCATTCTTTTCGTTGTACTTATACAAGCTTGAGAAAAGAAGCTTAGCGGCAGCCTGGTCAAAAGCACCAGTTGCATAAATTGGGTTGGCATTGGTAAACGAACCGACAATTCCTTCGGTGTATGTACCGCCTTGCGTAGGCTGCAATACCTGGTAGTAGCCACTTAGCGCTCGCAGCTGCACGACCATGCAGGTGAACAGCAGTACCATTAAAATCAGCCAACCACCGACGAAGCGGCGCACACCGCGCAAACGCTCAAGACGCCGAAAGAAATTACGGTCAAATTGCTCTTCGGCCTGTTGGCCAAATGCCTCAACTTGGCGCTTGCGAAGTCGCAATCGGCGGCGAAAACGGAGTTTAAAGGCGCGACTTACCATGCTGTGCCCCTCTTAATTTATACTGCTACGATGCCCAAAATTACTGAGCCAGCAAATACGATGCCTACAATGATCGTGATCTGGAAAATGGTCTTGTCGGTACCACGGCGAACAGTGTTCATTTCACCACTGCTACCAAGTCCAGCACCAAGGCTAGCGCCACGGGTCTGTACCAAAATAAGCAGAGCTAAAAGCAAGGCGCTCGCGATAGTAATATAATTGTAAATGCTCATTATTCTCGATTCTCCAAAATAGCGGTTACTAAGTAGTTTACCAACCCAATGATCATACCAGCAAGTACTGCAACCCAGAAATTAGCCACATGAAGGTCAGTTAGTTTGCTCACCAAGAAGACCATCAGGCCATTGATAACAACCATAAAAAGGCCAAGCGTGACCAAAATTGCCGGCAAGGACAAGATAACAATTATGGGGCGCAATATAGCGTTTACCACTGCAAGCAAAAAGCCAGCTACCGCTATAACCCCAAAACTGCCGTCATAACTGACGTGCGAGCCAAGCAGCCCAGCCGCGATCCAGAGTCCAAGACCGCAGACAAGCCAGCGCACGAAAAAACGATAAAGAAAGCTTTGGTTTTTCATTACTTATCTCTATTGTACCGCTTGCCGACTTCTATGACAACGACCGTGGAAGTGATTTACTTAAGATCTCTATGCCATCCTCGGTGATCAAAACATCATCTTCAAGGCGCACACCTATACCCTCTTCTGGTATATAGATACCCGGCTCAACCGTCATTACTACTCCTGGCTCGAGCGGACGCTCGTAGTCACCCGTATCATGAGTATCAAGTCCTAGAAAGTGTGAGGTAGCGTGCGGGAAATACTTGCGGACATTCTCATCTGTTATTGTCTTAATAAGACCAAGCTCGCGCAGTTTCTCACCCACAAAAGCTACCATCTGTTTTTCATACTCAATAAAATGCACACCGGGCTTTAGGAGCGAGTAAGCATAATCCTGAGCCGCCTCAACCGCTTCATGGACGGCGCGCTGGCGCCGCGAAGGTTCGCCCGAGCAAACCGTCCGCGTAATATCAGCAGAATAGTGCTCATATTCTGCGCCGACATCTAACACAATCAAATCGTTGCTGGCAAGCGGGCTATTGTTATCAACGTAGTGCAGCGTGCAGGCGTTGGCACCTCCGGCGACAATAGGCGTAAAAGCATGGCCCCTGGCGCCACGTACGCGAAATCCACGCGTAATATCTGCTTCAAGTTCAAATTCATGCGCATATTTTGCCAGCTGGCGCTGCTTGGTAACTTCTTTGAGTGTATCGTTGGTGATTTCGATGGCCTTACGTAGTGCGGCAATCTCCTGGGGTTGCTTGATCATACGCATTCGGGCCAAGTGCGCTCGCAAGTCAAGCAGCTCGAGGTCGCTATTTACTTCTTTACAGCGCTTAATAAGGCGCGCACGAGCCGGGTTCATATATAAGCCCAGACTATCGACGTACGAAGGAGGGGCGGCAAGTGTTGCTACATGTTGCACGCGCTTAAGGCGGCCCTCTAGCTGTTTCCAGCCCTCTTTTTCCGACAGAATTGTGGCGATACCCGAACGTCGACGTACTTCGGCGGCATCAATAGCCCCATCAAATACCTCTTGTGAGTCACTTCGCCCAGGGATAATAAGGTATTCTTTGCCCTTATCCATGACCAAAATAAGGTCAGGCTCGTTTACACCAGTTAAATACCAAAAGTTAGAATCTTGATGAAATTGATATGCTTCGTCACTTCCTCGTTGGAGGCGTCCGCTAGCGGTAATAACAATAGGTGCCGTACCAGTAAAAAGCTGGCGCAGGCGTTCTCGGTTGGCTGCAAAAAAGTCGCTTTCAAACATAGTACTTCTTAGCGTAGCACAGCTAGCAAGTCACCAGATACGAAAAAGTCCGTCCAATCTGTTGAAAGGGGTTGACCATAAGCGTGTCTTTTGCTATAATGGACCGCATGAACACAGCAGAACTTAAACCAACCGTTCCACAAGCAGCTATTGATGCGCAATTCGACCAGATAACCGCCGGTTTTGAGTCATCATTTAATGCAGGCGTTAACTTTGGTGTTAACGGCATTGAAAACTTTGCCAACAAGGGCTTCAAGCCTGTTGCTGAGCTTGGTGACGTAGCCGTAACCAACGAAGTATCGTTGGAAATCGAAGGCGCTGCTGACTACATGAAGAGCCAGGCTGATATGGCTTCTATTGCTCGTAAGGCACAAGCCGTTTACGAAATCCAGGCCGCTCAGGGCATCCACGAGTACCAAGCTGCAGAGCAAATCGCTCGCGTTGGTAAGGGTGAAGAAGGCGACAAAGACGACGAAGATCTCGCCGCCTAGGGTATACTGTGATCTCTTATAATAAAACCGCTCCACGCTGAGCGGTTTTATTTTTTGTCTGACACAAGTAAAAGAGCCCGTAAGGCTCTTTTACTTAGCAAGCTGCGCATGCACTACAGCAGCCTTTGCTTCACCAATAACAGCAGCGATATCCGCCTGTGATGCCTGACGGACTCCTTGCAAACTACCAAAAGTGCGGATAAGCTTCTTGCGAGTGACCGGGCCAACACCCGGTATTTCGTCGAGCAAGCTTGCCGTTTGGCGCTTGCCCTTTAATACCGAGTGGTAGCTAACGGCAAAACGGTGTGACTCATCACGTACGCGCTGCAGCAGCTTTACAATATCAGAGCTCTTGGGGAGCAATATCATCACAAAGTCATCGCTTTCATTGGTAAAAGCATTGAGTTTCTGTAATTCGATTTTCGAGATACTGACGAGCGACTTTTCTATGTGAACAACGATCTCTTCTTCACGCTTCGCAAGACCAATCATCGGACGACTGACACCCAGCTCATCACGAGCTTTTATAGCCGCAGCGACCTGCCCCTTACCGCCATCAATAAGAAAGAGATCGGGCAAACCCCACGCCTTAACGTTCTTCTCACTACAGCGCCGCGAAATCGCCTCGTGCATATGAGCAAAGTCGTCATTTCCGGGGATACGCATCTTGAGCTTGCGATACTCGGCCTTATCAGGAATGCCGTTTGTAAACACCACCATACTCGCCACATTGTCAGTGCCTTGCATGTGACTAATGTCAAATCCCTCGATACGCCGTGGACCATCTGCAAGCCCAAGCACGTCGGCTAGGCCTTGCAGGCCACGATCCTTACTAATATCTAAGAATTCTTTATCAGAGAATACGATCTGCTTACTAAGCGCCTTGAGTGCGTAATACTGATTACGGAACTCGGCAGCTTTTTCAAAATCTTGCGTGGCGGCGGCTTTTTGCATGTCGGCCTGGATCTTTTCGATAACCTTTTCACGCTCACCTCGCAAAAACTGCATAAGCTTGCGCAGGTTAGCGCGATACTCGGGCAATGGCGTCCTATCTTCTTCGATGCCCGGACATAGGCCCAGGTGATATTGCAAACATGCTCGCTTCGGGAGAACGCCAGTATGCGTAGAGTACGGAAAAACGCGGCGCAGATAACGCAGTGCTCGCTTTACTTCGCCTCCATTAAAAAACGGACCGAAATACTTTGCCTTGTCGTCTAAGGGACGATGCGTAAAGCTGATCGCTGGGTGTGGGTCGTCATAGTTGATACGTACATATATGCTGCTCTTGTCGTCACGCAGCAAAATGTTATAGCGCGGCATATAGCGGCGCACCATTTCAGCCTCAACAAACAAAGCATCGAGTTCACTTTCGACTGTAACCCAGTCAGTATCGTAAATTTCCGCTATAAGGGCGTCAGTTTTGGGATCTCTGCGACGAGACGTCTGAAAGTACTGACGGACTCTATTCTTAAGAACTGCCGCCTTGCCGACATAAATAATGGCGCCTGTTTTATCTTTGTGAAAATAAACGCCAGGCTGCCGCGGCAATGTCTTTAGCTTCTCTTGTAATGCACTGTTCATCTGTTCTTATTATATCGCGTTTCAAATAATGACTACAGGGTAAGGTTTTTATTGCTTCTGTCTGTTAATTTTTTCATAGCAAGCATAAGAGGCGACGAGAGAAACTAGGCGGTATGCTACATAACTCTACCGAAACCGATCACTCACAACACAGACCCGCCCTAGGCGAACTTAACGACATACCATTACCCGCTACAAATGCCGATGCCTATTTGGCGCACCTGACTATCGCCACAGATGTAGACACACCCCTGCGAACTATGGCTGATGTCCATGCCGATACTGTACGCACTAGCCCTGACCCCAGAGCTATTATTAGATCAGCAGGCGAAGCAGTAGCGTTTCTTATTCCACAGCCACATGAACCGATCGGCAGAAGTCAGGCAGATACAATGCAGCAATGTCTGGACGCCCTGGCGGACCACAACACTGACCTGTCGTATGCTCCCGAGTTGCGATCAGCATACGAAACCATAGCAGTCCAGGGTCTTGTAACTTGCAGGCCCACGTTTGCACGTATGGCGATAGAACGCGCAGTAACTATTGCTGAGCAAGCTGTGCATAGCGATATGGTCTTACCGGATATTTTTGAGCCCCAGCTCATACTTGATCGGGGCATCCAAAGCTATGCGAGCCTCCTTGATGAGCAAACACTCCCTGTCGAGGCAATGGCACGCAAGCGGAATGCCTTTTGCTCTGGCTATCTCGATACACATCAGGCTGAAGCCATTGCTTCACCAGGAGTTGCCGCCCTGCATGTCCGTACCTGGCGCTATTTAGCGGGGACCGCCATCATCATAGGCGAAGATGCAGGCGCACAAAGCAATGCCAACGAAGCAGATGCCCACTTCGAACGGGCGATAAGTGTTAAGGGCCTGGTGCCTCACACAGATACCCTCTGGCTTGCGGACTACAGTAGTTCGAAGCGCTTCAAGCAAGAACTTGAGCATATCTTGCCTGATACTACAATTGCCGCGATGGCTCGACATCATCAGCTCGTATCGGCCGCCAAGCACCAACTAGCTTTGCTTTACACCGAAACGGTCGAAAATTAGACTGCTGCAGCTACGATACGTGCGCAGTCTTCTGAGCAAGTATCTTTTTCGGTTTTACAGTTTGCGCAGATCAAAATAAGCTCATTGCAGGCCTTGTTGGCGCAGTTTTCGTAATTGCTCGTTTTGGCCTGACAGTGCACGCATTCGCCAATATCGACAGCTTTGTCACTAAACTTCACGCCCATACGGTCGTCAAATACGTAGAGTGAGCCCTCCCAGAGGCCATCATCAGCATACTTTTCGCCATACTTCACGATGCCACCATCCATCTGGTAGACCTCTTTGAAGCCACGGTTTTTCATTAAACTTGAAAGAATTTCACAGCGAATACCGCCAGTACAGTACGTAACAACTGGCTTATCCTTGATTTCATCGTACTTATCGCTGTCAAGTTCACGGAGAAAGTCTTTGCTTGTGCGAGCATCGGGCACAACTGCGTTTTTGAACTTGCCTACTTTAGCCTCATAGGCGTTACGGCCGTCAAAGAAAACGACGTCCTCACCACGTTCTTCAACAAGTTTGTGTACTTCTTCGGGCTTCAGGTGGATACCACCACCTACGACACCCTTTTCATCGACTTGCAGCTCATCGGCTGCGCCAAAACTTACAATTTCATCGCGTACTTTTACGCTCAGCTTTGGAAAGTGATCACGGCCACCATCGGACCATTTAAAGGCGATCCCCTTAAACGCAGGGTATGATTTGGTTTCTTTTGCGTATGCCTTCAACGAGTCAAGGTCACCGCCAACCGTACCATTAAGGCCATGTTTAGATATGAGGATACGGCCGGTAAGATTTAGTTTCTCACAGAGAGCCTTTTGCCACATGCGCACGGCTTCAGGGTCGCTCAAGGGAGCAAATTTGTAGTAGAGTAGTATCTTTTGCATTGACTATAATTATACTATAAATACCCCTGTTTGTCATCCCTTGACCGAACATGCTATAATTAGCCTAACGTTTACTTCTCTTCGCGAGTTCTTTTTATTTTCACTCTCAGCCGCCTGGAGCAATCGCAAACACCATCATCGCCAACTCCTCTTTTAACATCATTAACTACTAATTCACGCTGCAAAGGATTCAGTATGAACACAACACGCGACACCATTCGCCTCTATTGGCATCATGTCAAAAAATACCCAGCGCTTGCCAGTGGCTTGCTTATCGGCACACCGATTACCTCTTTTGTCCACAACTTTGTACCACCGCTCATCCTCGCAAATGTTATCGATCGATTGAGCAAGGGCGACTACACAAAGGGTGACCTGTGGGGTAGTTTTGGGCATGACCTTGTGTGGTATACGATTCTTTCAATTATCGGTACCGTTGTTTTATGGCGCATTATCGTTATTTTTGTATGGACCCTCGAGAATAAAGTCCTCCGTGACATAAACGAGCGGATCTTTAGTCATCTATTGCGTCAAAGCGCCAGTTTTCACGCCAACCACTTTGGTGGCTCACTAGTCTCGCAAACTACAAAACTATCGGGCGCGTATATTCGCCTTGCAGATACGGCCGTCTTCCAGATTATTCCGCTTATATCAGCCTTCGTATTCACGATAGTCATCTTATTGCCAAGAGCGCCAATGTTCATTGGTATTTTGCTGATTTTTTCTGTTGCCTACATGATCAGCGCTGTCCTTATCACCAAGAAAATCCGCGGTCTTAACGCACGCGAAGCCACCGCCAGCAGTAAACAAACGGGATACCTGTCAGACAGTATCACCAACGTTATGGCCATTAAGAGCTTCTCGGGTAGTACATACGAAGAAAAAAGATACCACGAGGCCGCCGAAAACACCCTAGAACGTGGCATGGAGCTGATGCGTCACGCGACAAGACGAGATATTTACTTTAGTAGTGTTACGACCTCTGTTGGCGTATTGGCGCTTGTCATGGCAACAGCGGGTGTGGTGCTGTTTGATGCTGATATGGCGACTGTGTTCTTGATTTTAAATTACACTGGCATTATTATCCGGCAACTATGGGAGTTCAGTGGCGCAACACTGAGAGCCTACAACCGCGCTATGGGCGATGCCAAAGATATGATGGAAATTCTGAGCCAAGAACCAGAAGTACTTGACCCAGCATCACCTGAGCCAGTCCGCATTACCGCTGGCGCAATATCCTTTGACAAGGTTATATTTAGCCACGATGGCGCGGATGACGCACTGTTTGAGAACCTCAATCTGCATATTAAGCCTGGTGAAAAGATTGGGCTTGTTGGCCACTCTGGATCAGGAAAAACGACCCTCACGCGTATTTTGCTGCGCTTTTCTGATATCGACGGAGGCAGCATCACTATTGATGGTCAAAATATTGCTGCGATCACGCAAGATGACTTGCGCCGATCAATCGCTTACGTTCCGCAAGAACCACTTCTGTTCCACCGCTCCATCAGAGAAAATATTGCCTACGGTAAGCCTGATGCCACCGACGAAGAGATTCGCGCGGCCGCTCAAAAAGCCAATGCCGCAGACTTTATCGAAAAATTACCTGACGGCTACGGAACTATGGTTGGTGAACGCGGCGTTAAGCTCAGTGGCGGTCAGCGACAACGTATTGCGATTGCACGAGCAATCTTAAAAAACGCGCCTATCCTTGTTTTGGATGAAGCTACGAGCGCACTTGACTCTGAAAGTGAACTGCTCATTCAGGCAGCGCTCAACCAGCTTATGGAGCAACGCACTGCCATTGTTATTGCGCACCGCTTGAGCACGATTCAGAAGATGGACCGCATCTTAGTTCTCGAAAAGGGCACAATCGTCGAGCAAGGCTCACACGCCGAACTCGTCAACAAAAAAGGCGTATACGCGCAGCTTTGGGCGCATCAATCTGGTGGATTTATAGAGGACTAGCATGGATTTAAACACTTCAAACGAACGACAAGTTATTGCCTACTTTTGGCAGGTCTGCCTGCGCCACAAGCGCCATTTTATACTAGGCCTCGGTGTGCCAGTGGGAGCAATCTTTCTTAACACTATCTTGCCCTTTTTCATGGGCAAAATCCTCGCCGACCTAGGTACTAACATTAATCACGCGAGCAGTTACATTCCTTTTGTTATCGCAGCTGGCGTGATAGGCGCGCTTATTAACCGAGTGGGCTTCTCAAACCTCATGCTAATGCAGGCAAAAGGTATGTCTGACCTACAGCGTGACGGCCTTGATGCCCTCCTCCGGCAAAGCGTTGGCTTTCACAATAATCGCGTAGCTGGCAAGCTGGTATCCGACGCCATTGACATGCCCGCATCTTACGGGCAACTAGCTGGTAACTTCTTTGCCAATATCATTCCATTCCTTACTACCGTGGTGAGTGGTATCGCGATCGTTATGTGGAAATCATGGCTACTCGGCTCACTGCTGCTTGTCATGACTGTTGTAGTTGTTGGCTCGGGATACTTTTATAGCCGCAGACGACGCCCCCTTCGCATGAGGCGGCTGAAGGCAACCAAGGATGTTACTGCGCACCTTGCTGATGTTATCGTCAACAACCATACCGTCAAAACATTTGCGCGCGAAGACCAAGAGATGCGTCAACACACCGACCTCAATGCCGTACTTCGTGAGCAGCGCATGCACGACTGGAACCTTGTTGCTCGCGATGGTAGCAATCGGGTGCTTGCACTGATCTTCTTCGAAGCCCTCTTCACGCTATTAATCATCCACTTAGTGAAAGACAATCCTGCCATGCTTTCGGTCGGTATTTTCGCCTTCACCTATTCAATCACGCTCACTAATAACATGTTCAACATCAACAATATGATACGCACACTCGAGGACGGCCTCCTTCAAGCGGCACCGATGATGGATATCCTAAAGCGCACGCCCGATATCTTAGACAAGCCGGGCAGTAAGACCCTCACCGCTACAAGTGGCGCTATTAAGTTTGATACTGTTTCATTCCGCTACAAAGACGCACCCGAAGATGAGGCGATATTTAGCGGCCTTACGCTCTCTATTGCGCCTGGTGAAAAGATTGGACTTGTTGGCCCAAGTGGAGGCGGCAAAAGTACGCTGACACGCTTACTACTCCGCTTCGACGACATTCAAGATGGTGTGATAGCCATTGACGGCCAAAATATCGCAAAAGTCACTCAGCAAAGCTTACGCCAAGCAATTTCATATGTACCTCAAGAACCACTTCTTTTCCACCGCTCTGTACTAGAAAATATCGCCTACGGCAATGAGGGCACTGATCGTGAAGCTATTATTGCGGCAGCCAAAAAAGCCCAAGCTCATGACTTTATATCTGACCTGCCCGCCGGTTACGATACGCTCGTCGGTGAACGCGGCGTTAAGCTCAGTGGCGGTCAGCGGCAACGCATTGCGATTGCACGGGCGATTCTAAAGGATGCGCCAATACTTGTGCTCGACGAAGCCACAAGTGCGCTTGATTCTGAGAGTGAAGTATTGATCCAAAAAGCACTTACTTCTTTGATGCAGAACAAGACAGCGATTGTCGTTGCACACCGCTTGAGCACGATTCAGAAGATGGACCGCATCATCGTACTTGAAAACGGTGCCATTCGCGAAGAAGGCTCGCATGCGCAGCTCCTGAAACACAAAGCCGGTCTCTACGCCAAGCTCTGGAAACACCAATCGGGAGGTTTCCTCGAAGACTAGCTATTGAGTCGGCCCAATATAAATACCCCCGCAGCGAGAGAGTTTGCCAACGGCAACTCCCTCTCGAGAGGCGGGGGTATTTATAGTATGTCTTTTTACAGACTAGTCTTCGCGAAAAACGAAGCTATTTTTTCTCAGGATTGTGTCCTTGAGACTTGTCTTCATTTTCTTTCTTGCCACCAGGGCGAATTTCAGCAGCTTGCGTGCCCTCTTCAGCCGTCGATGCGTGGTCTGACTCGACATTTTCAGCAGAAGCTTCAGCATCGCCACCAGCCGCGTCGTTGGCGGCTGCGACTGCGCTTGGTTCAAACACACTGGCGATAGTCTGACCAGCGTCGGTCTTTACCTCAACACCAGCAGGGATTACAAGGTCAGCTACGGTAGCGTGATCGCCTACTTCGACGAGCTTTTCACCGTCAAATTCAAGCATATCAGGCAGCTTGCTGGCCGGAGCCTCAATTTCGACAGTTGTCAGATTGTGCAACACCATAAGGCCTGAGCGCTCAGCTGGCGTTGCGTCGTTACCTTCGGCAAGCTTGATGCGTACCGGCACATCAGTGGTAACTTTTTCGTGTGCTTTAACAGCATTGAAAACGACATGCGTTAGCGAGTTATACTGCGGGTCACGGGTAACCGATTTAATAATTGTTGTGTACTTTTTACCATCTGCAGTAACTTGCACCGGGTGGTGCTTACCAGCAGTTGAGTACGCGTGGTGGATTGCTTGATATTCAGCCTGAACCACGATTGATGGCTTGCCATGATCGTGTATTACAGCTGGGACTAAGCCGGCCTTACGGATGTTTTTTACAGCCTTACCGGTAATGTCACGTTTACTCAGTTCGAGCGTCACTTCTTGCATATATCCTCCTTTGTTGGATGCCCATCCACTATCCAGTATAGCATTACCAGCTGGACACCAGCCGCACCATGGGAGTCTTTACCCGTAGACGTCACAGGCTTTTACCTGTAGGCTAGAAGTATGATTGACCCCCAGATTTTTCTCGATGGCGCAGGCCTACTTGGCTGTCTAATTGTTGGTGCTATTATTTTTGCCGAATCAGGACTCCTCGTTGGCTTCTTTTTGCCTGGTGATACATTGCTATTCCCGGCTGGGTTTTTTGCTGCACAAGGCAAACTGCCGCTGGCAGGCCTCTTGCTTGCAGCATTTATTGGCTCGGTTCTTGGCAACGAAGTAGGCTACATGATCGGTAAAAAAACAGGACCGCGTATGTTCCGTAAAAAAGATGGCATTATTTTCAGACAAGAATACATTATGAAAGCCGAGTCATTTTACGAAAAGCATGGCGGCAAAACAGTAGTTATCGCGCGCTTCTTGCCAATCGTGCGTACCTTTGTACCTCTCGTAGCTGGCATCAGCAATATGGATCGTAAAAAGTACTTCCTGTACAACGTTATCGGTGCTGCATCCTGGACAGTGATCACTATTATGCTAGGATATTGGCTTGGTAGTAAGATTCCAAATATCGAGCACTACATGCTACCTGCAGTAGGCGTAGCCACCATTCTAACCTTCGGACCAACCACAATACACTTGTTGCGTGAAGAGCGACTGCGTAGCTGGATTAAGGATCAGGGTCGTCGTGTTTGGCTTCGTCTGACTCGTCGTTCACCCCGTCAAAGTGAGTAACTTTCCACCGTAGAATGAGCAAAAAGTGCGTCGGTTTATCCTGGTGCACTTTTTGCTGTAGACAACCTACCCCAACTGTGATTATGCTTTCGGTGACCCTCGTACTATAATTTGAATAGTACTGGGCTACGTAGGGCATACACATGTTACCCAAAATGCTATATAATGTGCGTTTAGTTATAGCTTCTTCAGCTTATAAATATCATCTTAATCCGAGGTTCCTTCTTTAAATGCAAAATCTATATACGTCCACATTTCAGGCCTCCCCTGCAGTAACCAAGCTTCTGCACGATGGTCATATCATTGGTAATTCCGAAACGCCGGCTGACATGATCGAGCGCATCGTTGCCGCCCTTGGCGAGCAAGAATTTATTTTTACCAAAGATAGCACACGTGCTGCGGCAGCAGTTGCCCGATTTGGCGAACTCCTTGACTCAAAAGCTATAGTCATGAGCACGCCAATTATGACCAACTCCGGCCGTCACGAAGGACGCCCCTTGAGTGCTTGCATAATGCCTCCTATTTCTTTGCTTTCAGACCTAAAACTTATTCGTGAAAAAATTGATGATCTTCACCAGCAAGGCATGGGCACTGGCTTTAACCTGACCGAGGTTGATAACCCTATTGAGATTCTTCGATCGCTCAACAGCATCGCCCTTCATGGATCCGAAAGTGGCCTCGAAGAACGCCCAGTGGGCAATATGGCGACCATGAGCGTCTATCATCCAGATATTCTTGAGTTCATCCGTATTAAAAAGCACGCACCACGCGACAAAGAACCTTGGAAATTTAACATCTCTGTTGATTTGGACGAGGCATTTTTCGATGCGCTCGACGCCGACGCCGATATTACACTTAGCGACGGCACGCACGTCTCTGCTGCAGAGATTTTTAAAGAAATCTGTGAAGCTGCTCATATTTCTGCCGACCCGGGAGTAATCTTCTTGGAGCGCATGAATCTACGCAACCCTGTTCCAGGCTTGGGCACCTATAAAACAACAGCGCCATGCGCTGAAGTCGGGCTTACCGAAGGTGAGGCATGTCAATTTGGCTACCTCAACCTCGCTGCCTTTGTGAGCGGGTTCGATGACGGTGAAACACTTGTGGGAGTCGACCTAGATAAACTTCGAGAAGCAACCGAAATTCTAACCCGCTTCCTTGATAACGCACTTGAGATTAGCATTCTTAACTATTCAGCCGAAGAAACAAAAGCTATTATGACCGCCAAGCGTAAAATTGGCGTTGGCCTTTGTGGTGTTGCCGATGCATTAACCATGCTCGGGCTTCCGTATGACAGCGAGCGTGGCCGGCAAATCATGACCGACCTCATGGCGTTCATCAACTACCACTCCAAACTCGCTTCAATTCAGCTTGCCGAAGAACGTGGTGCCTGCCGAGCAATGGAAATGATGCACGGCGAGGGTAACCGTTACTACGATGTCGATGGTGGTTTTTTGACTATGCTCTACGGTAATGGCGTCGCCTCAACGGTTAGCCCTGACCAGTGGAAGGCACTCGACGAGCACATTAAAAGCACTGGCCTCTTACGCAACACCTCAACAATTGCCTTGCCACCTACCGGGCGCAGCGCTCTTGTCATCGAGGCATCACCTGGCATTGAGCCGCATTTCACACACGGTGACCGTAATGAGATCGTACGCGCTGCCGCTGAAGCCTACGTTGAACACGCTAACCTTGATACAAATGAAGCGCACACCTACCAGGCCATCGCCAAAAGCATTACACCAGAAGCCCACATTGCTATGGTAGCCAGTTTTCAGCAATATACTGACGAAGCAATCTCGAAGACTATCAACCTCCCTCACGACGCCACCATTGAGTCGACCGTTAACACATACCTGACCGCTTGGCGCTCTAAGCTCAATGGCGCAACGCTCTATGTTGACAACACGCACCATCTACAGCCGCGCAGTCTATAACTTTAGTCGTGACATTTATGCAAAACTGTTATATAGTGGATTACCAGTAAGGACTGTGTAAACATGCTTGTACACTTTATTGGGTCACGCTCCGGTATTGAAGATGACATTTCGTATTTCCGTAAGATTGTAGATATTCTGGCAGCTAATAACTGCGAGCTTACTCGGCCATGGGTCGAAGAAGCTTATCAGGAGTCTCAAGACGGGCAAGCTCGTGAAGACTGGCGTAAAATTACCCAGATCAACATGGAAGCTTTGGCCCGTGCAGACGTTGCGATAGCCGAAGCTTCTTCAAAGAGCTTTTCTATCGGCTTCCAGGTAGCAAACGCCATTCAACAGAAAAAGCCTTTGCTTATTTTGACACGCAACCAGTCGCTCGAAGACTCTTTTGGGTCAGGCATTTCGTCTGAATTCGTGCAATTCGCAGAATACAACGATGAAAACCTTGAAAAGATTATTGTCGACTTTATTCGCAATAATACTATCGACAACAAGGATCTTCGCTTTAACTTCTTTATTGACCGCAAAATCTACAACTACCTACGCTGGGTCTCATTTAAGACCGGCAAGACCAAAGCTGAAATTCTACGCGACCTTGTTAAAAAAGATATCGAACGAGAAGATTTCTAGATAAGCCTCTCTCCTATAAAGAGGAGGTATTAAGGTAGTGCATGCGTAAAATTAATCCTCACGACCAAGTCGTCCTCAATTTTGCTGCAGTTTTGGCCGCAGCAAAGCCATATGGCATACAGCCAGTTAGCTATGTAGAGATAGTCGAAGGCATTTCAAATACAGTCGTTTTTTTGACCGATCAGAATAACGACAACTACTTCCTAAAATTCTATCGCAGCACCTACAACGAGGAGTCGATCAGCAATGAACTTCGGCTCGTCAAGGCACTTGCCGACGCCAAGCTACCAGTGCCACCTTATATTATGCCGCTCGACGAGAGCAAGCTCCCCGCTTACGAGGATGAGCACGGACGACATCTTACAACAATCACGAAAAAGATTCCCGGAAGGCACCCAGACCAGTACTCGACCACGCTCATCAAAGACCTTGGGGCTTTGCATGGCGCTACTCACCGACACTCTCCGGTTAATGACAAAGTGTCCGGCTTTAACCCCGGCACCTTCTATAGCTTTATGGATCTATCGCCCGAATCTGACGCATGGCGCGTAGATCAAGCAGTAAGAGCCGTGTTTACGTCACTCGACGATACATGGTCGCAACTACCAGCCGGCATCGTTCCAATGGACATCAAGCACGACAACGTGCTCTGTGTGGATGACACAATTACCGGCCTCGTCGACTTCGCGGATGCGATGCACGCGCCATTTATCTTTTGTCTGGCGAGCGCGCTATGGGACGTCTTAGAAATGACCAACGACATGGAGCTTGTCACGGCATATGTTCGGGCGTACGAGACCCAACGCCCACTCAGCAACCTTGAGCGTGAGAGTCTGTACGCAACAGTTCTCACTCGTGGATGGATCACACTCCATGGATACCTCTTAACAGGGCAGTCCGAAGCAGTCGATCGCCAAGTAGCGCTTCTCGAAACTTACGCAGATAAACCTTCTCCATTCTAGAATTGGTTGTAGACATATACATCATGTGTGTATAATGTATGTATAACGTAAGTAGGATTGTTCGTTATGCAGTTAGCAACCCAAATCAGCGGTCATAATCATGCTGAAAACCTCGCGTTCGCCTCTAAACTTAAAGAATTAGGTGTTGATGTTAGATACGCTCAGCATCTGGGACTGCATAATGCATGGCATGCATATGACGCAGCCGTCGAGCAATTTAATCGTATCGCAACCAGCTCCTTTCATGCGGTCCTCAATATCAATGGCATCGTTGATAAGACGATGAGCCTTCACGTCCTGTATGCAATGCTGGCCGGAACTCCTGTAATTTTCAACGATCTTCCTAGCTTTACTGACGACGTTGACACATACTCTCAGCGACTTATCTCTAGTCGCTTGCACAGTTTTCATGTAACAAGCCTTCAGAAGAACGGCCTACCAGAAATGAATAGTGTCATTCGCCATCTCGCAGATATTTCCGTTGATTACTCCCTGAATGTACACGATGAGATCTTAATTCGATCTAAAATCCGCAACTACCTACGAGACCTAGTAAAACCAGCGCAGACTACTATTGACCAGCTCGAGCCAACAAAGCTCAACCTCGCCACGGCAGCGCCAAGCCTCGCCTAGGTAATCTCGTTTTTCCCTCTCTATAAAAAACCTCGCACATCTGCGAGGTTTTTTATTTTATCACTAGAGCATTCGCTTTAAGAATTGCCCTGTGTATGAGCCACTTACCGTGGCAACTTCTTCAGGAGTACCGGTGGCAACGACGCGGCCACCGCCCGAACCACCTTCAGGACCCATGTCAATAACCCAGTCCGCAGATTTAATGACATCGAGATTATGCTCAATGACCACCATACTGTTGCCCGTATCTACCAGGGCGTGCAGTACGTGCAGCAAACGATCAACATCAGCCATGTGGAGGCCTGTCGTTGGCTCATCAAGAATATAGACCGTACGACCAGTAGGACGCTTGCTTAGCTCTGTAGCCAGTTTAATACGCTGCGCCTCACCACCCGAGAGCTGGGTTGCGGGTTGCCCAAGGCTGATATAGCCAAGCCCCACATCAACCAATGTTTGCAGCTTGCGAGCAATTGATGGAATATTCTCAAAGAACTCTAATGCCTGCTCACAAGTCATGCCAAGCACATCGCTAATTGTTTTATCCTTATAGTGGATTTCGAGTGCCTCACGGTTATAGCGCTTGCCATGGCATACTTCACACTGCACATAGACGTCAGGCAAGAAATGCATTTCGATCTTAATAATACCGTCACCGGCACAGTTTTCACAGCGGCCACCCTTAACGTTAAAACTAAAGCGACCAGGGTTGTATCCACGAAGTTTGGCTTCCGGGGTAGCCGCAAATAGTTCGCGAATAGGCGTAAAAAGACCAGTGTACGTAGCCGGGTTGGAACGAGGCGTTCGACCAATTGGTGACTGGTCGATAATAATCGCTTTGTCGAGCTCTTTGATACCTTCAATGTCATCATGTTTGCCGGGTACGGTATTTGCGCGCATCAAACGAGCCTGTAGCTCTTTGGCCAAGATATCATTAATCAATGACGACTTACCAGATCCCGACACGCCACTAACAACAACTAATTGACCGAGTGGAATTTCGACATCAACTTCGCGCAAGTTGTTTTCGCGTGCACCCTTAATAACAAGCGCCTTACCATTGCCCTTGCGACGCTTCTTTGGAACTGCGATTGTTTTAGTACCTGACAAATACTGACCCGTAATACTCTGTGGGTTCTTGGCAACTTCATCGGGAGTACCAGCAGCCACTACATGACCACCATGTATACCGGCGCCCGGACCAATATCCAATAAGTAATCAGCAGTACGAATAGTATCTTCGTCATGCTCTACGACGAGCACGGTATTACCGAGCTCTTTGAGGTGCTTGAGGGTTTTAATAAGGCGGTCGTTGTCGCGTTGGTGCAAACCAATACTTGGCTCGTCGAGCACATACAGTACACCCTGCAAACCCGAGCCAATTTGCGTAGCCAATCGGATACGTTGTGCCTCACCACCCGAGAGCGTAGTCGCACTTCGCAGCAGTGTCAAATAGTTAAGGCCCACATCTTGTAAGAAGCTTAGTCGAGCACATACTTCTTTAAGAACAAGTTTAGCAATCTGGCTCTCTTTGTCGCTCAAGTTCAGGCTATTAAAGTATTCAACGGCTTCATCAATTGAGAACTGACAAATATCCATGATAGAGTGGCTGGCAATCGTAATCGCCAGTACTTCTGGCTTCAAGCGCAAGCCGTTACATGCATAGCACGGCTTTTCTTGCATAAAGCGCTCGATATCGGTACGTATGAAATCGCTGTCAGTTTCTTTATGGCGACGTTCAAGATTAGGTACAACTCCTTCGTACGTCGTCTCAAAGCTACGGCCACCACCAAGCGCAACACTGTACTTTTGGGTTCCAGTGCCATACATAATTTTGTGCAAATCGTCCGCACTCAGTTCGCCAGTCGGAACATGCAGACTAAAGCCGTATGCATCCGCCACAGCCTGCATCTTTTTCATGTACCAGGCGTCTGCATTAACGCGGTTAAAAGGACGGATAGCACCCTCAGCGATGGTTAGGCGGCCATTAGGGATGACCAACTCGGGGTCAACCTCGAGGCGGGAGCCAAGGCCTGTACAAACCGGACAAGCACCCTGTGGTGAGTTGAAGCTAAACGTTCGAGGCTCAAGCTCGGGGATATTTACATCGGGGTGGTCAATACAGGCATAGAGCAAACTATATTGATATTCTTCTTGACTATCAGCATTAACTACAAGTACTTTACCCTCGGCAACTTCGATAGCCTGCTCAACAGATTGTGCGAGACGCGAGCGGCTATCTTCGTTGTTTACAATTCGGTCGATGACAACTTCAATGGTGTGTTTGTAGTTTTTATCGAGTGTTGGAAACTCATCGAGCGCATAGACCACGCCATCAACACGTGCGCGGGCAAAGCCAGCACGCATGTATTGCTCTGGAATGTGTTCGAAGGCACCCTTTTTGGCAGCTACCACGGGCGCCAAGATCATCAAACGAGCGTCTGCCGGAAGACGCGTAATCTGATCGACAATGTTTTGTGTTGTTTGGCGCGTGACTGGCTTACCACAAGTAGGACAATGGGGCACACCAATGCGGGCAAACAACAAACGGAGGTAGTCATAGATTTCAGTTACGGTAGCAACGGTGGAGCGTGGGTTGCGGCTGGTGGATTTTTGGTCAATCGAAATAGCCGGGCTCAGACCATCAATTTGGTCCACGTCAGGCTTTTCCATAAGGCCCAAGAATTGGCGCGCATATGAACTTAATGACTCGACATAGCGACGCTGTCCTTCGGCATAAATAGTATCAAACGCCAAAGAAGACTTACCAGAACCAGAAAGCCCAGTAATAACTACCAGCTTTTCGCGGGGCATTTCAACATCAATATTCTTGAGGTTGTGCTCGCGCGCACCTTTAACGACAATTTTCTCACTCATAAACGTATTTAAGTATACGCTAAAAATTGACGGACTTCCACCCCAGAGGACTATTAGATAGATGCAAGCGCGCGGCGTTGTTCGTTATCAACAAACATACGGCGTGCGTTAATATTCATCTTCGCGTGATATGCGGCGCGAATCTCTCGGTTGAATGGCGCATCTTCCCCCATGGTCCGAGCGTGATATGCCCGAAGCGCAGCCTCTGTCACCTCATTCACATAGGTAAATGTAGCGTTTGGGTTACCCACATTCTGTCCAAGAAAGATATCATGCGCCTGCAGTGCAAGGGCACCCATCGCGCTGCCTGCTAGTTCGCGGGGACCTTCAATGAGAGCCGCAAGGTCTTTCTTGGTCTCTACAAGATCCTCTGCAGTGCCGAGGTCGCCATTACCTGCACGGAGATGCACTTGGTTGATAGGAACTACTGCACGGCCAAGTACAAGCATCGTCATTTGTGGATCAATTCTCTTCTGCGCATCTTTGCGGTGTGCTCGATACAAGTGATACGGGTCAATGACAGCGTGTGTGATACCTTGCGCTTCCATGCGATCTGGAATGTCAAAGTGGGCCGCCGGTACGTCGCCGGGTATTCCCCAGGCTTCAAATACTTCAGCGGTCAGCTGCACACCGGGATTACCAAGCTTATACTCGCCGAAGTTAACAAGCGAGCCGTCTTTCTTGCGAGAATCACCAAATACAACAGCATCTTTTTCGCCATTTCGACCAAAGCGCTCAATTGTCTTTATTGAGCCTGCTTCGCGGGGCATGATGATTCCATACTGATTGTTGCCTGCCCAGCTCTGATGGACTGAAGAGTAAAGTGGCTTTTCCTCGAGGCGGGCGCTCTGACCTACTGCGCGAGCAGTGTCAATTGATGCAATAAGAGCACGGGTTGGTGTAATTTGATAGCCGCCATTGTATTGGCCATCAGTTGGCGCATAACCAAGAGGTGCGAACTCTTGTGCTGCTTCAGCGACACTATCAAGGAAAGCGATGTGCGTATCGATGCCACCAAAAGCCGCTTCAGGCTTACTCAAACAGAGGTTTGATACTTGTGCACTAATTTGAGGGGGACGGTTCATTGTAGACATACTGAGCTATTCTACAATTTTATAGCTATTATTGCAAATCAAATTAGTGGTATACTATACCCATGAACAACGTCAAAGCCTGGTGGCAACGCGTACCAAGCGGCATTCGCAAACCGCTCGTCTTTATGGTTGGGTTTGCCGTAGTCGGTGCGGGTATCGCAATGCTCGTCTTACCTGGGCCGGGCTGGGCGGCAATTTTTCTTGGGTTTGCCATCCTAGCCACCGAATTCGCCTTCGCCGAAAAAGTACGCGACTGGCTCGTAGGCCAGCTAAAACCGCTCATCGCACGTGTAGCAAAAGCATGGCAAAAAATACGTGAAAAATATCGCAAAAATCCACCGCTTAGCCCGCCACCTACCCCTAAAGCATAAGCGTTATAACAATATATTTGACTGACCCACAATTATATGTACAATAAAAGTTAAGAACTTTTATCAACATAATACATTCGAGGTGGACACATGTCGGAATTTATTGTTTTGGGGCTTATTCCAGGCACCCAAATGCAGATTACATTTGCCCTGTGGCTTATTATTGCCTTTGGCATTATTGGCTACTTTATTGGACGAGCTGGCTACCGCGCACAGCTCTTTCAGGCATGGCTGATTGCAACGACAATTAGCATCAACGTACAACGCCAAGACGCACTATAGGGTGCCCTAATCCTGTTCGGGCATGATGCTCTCGGCGTAGAGCTTAAGTTCTTCAAGAAGGTACGACTGATGGTCGGTTAGGTTGTCCTTTGCAGCAATATCCTGCAGACGTGCCAAGAAACGAGCCATCCGACTATGCTGACCCCCATGGAGTAGTTGCTTCTTGCAGTACGCATCCCATACTTCGCGTTCTTCGCCCGAAAGCGTGCGCGGAAAGTTGCGCGCTTTGTATAAAGGCAGTAGTGCTTGCAATCTTGGATCAGATAGATCACCCTGAAGTTCACTGATGTCGTTTGGTGCAGCAGCGCGAATGACACTCATTATCTGCTTGTCGTGATCAGGAATAAAGCCATCATAGAGCTGCCCGTCCACGTGCCGTTCGTCGGCAAGGAACGTTGTTTGCATGTGTTTCTCGATAATCTCAGCGGCGCGGCATAGTCGATTGGTAAAATCTGACGGCATAGCAGCCAAAGCGGCAGCATGCTGACGAACCAGCTGCATATCGAGCTTGATACGCTCTTTGCTGGCGTCATCCAAGACGCCCAGCGGCGCCACCGCAGGACACTTGTTATATGCCAAAACCTTGATTGGCAAGCGTGGTTCCTCGCTGTCTTTTTTCCAGCGCCACTTGTCAGCTAGCTGCTCGGCGGACAAATCAGCGTACTCACGCGGATCAAATCGTAAATCGAATACAAATGATCCTTGTTTTTTAGGTGCATCACACACCTTAGCTACAACGGTTGTTTTTTCAAATTCACTTGAGAAACGACCGCTGGTATACACAAAAGGCTGGCCGCTATCAACCAACGCCGCAACTTTTTTCTTGTCGCGCATTTCAAAAAGATACTCAAATAATCGCTCTTGCTTACTGCGGATCATACGTGCCACCTCGATTGTCGCGTACACGTCACTGAGCGCATCATGTGCGTGTTCATGAGACAGCCCGTTCATACCTGTTAGGAGTTCGAGGCGATTCGTAGGCTTGCCCTTTGCATCAAATGGCCACTTGATGCCATCAGGACGGAGGGCGCGGGTCAAACGGACCACATCGAGCATATCCCAGCGTGATCGCTGATCGCGCCACTGCCACTCGTAGGCATCATAAAAGTTGCGATAGTGCAGAAATCGCATGAACTCGTCGTCAAAACGCACCGTATTAAAACCAACAAATACTGTTTGCGCTGTTGCAATCTCGCCCGTGAAGTACCGTAAAAATTCTGCCTCAGTAAGGCCTTCGCGAAATGTTTCTTGCGGAGTAATACCCGTGAGCAGTACGGCATCAGGATCAGGCAAGATATCGGGCGTCATCTTGATATGCAAGTTTTCGGGTTCACCGATTGGATTCAAATTAAGATCAGTGCGCTGTCCGGCAAACTGCATAATGCGAGAATTGCGCGAATCAATACCACTAGTCTCAAGGTCATAAAAGAAATAACTGGCAGCCATATGCTATCAGTGTATCACGCACCTCCCTCATCCTTGATATGAACTCGCCTTATCTGGACTTTAACCTGGTTAGTCCGAGGCAACACACGGTGCATAAGCGCCTTCATGCGGCCCTCTTTAGCGTTGAGACCACAGAACGTCGCCTCTACTATTGGAGCCAGACGCTTAGGGTTCCGCGGGCGGGCGCCGCTCTGGACTTCAGGCGCGGGGAACAAAAAAGCCATTCGCTCCATGAGAGCTGGGCCAAGTACAATACTCCCAAAAATCGTCACATCATGACGTGTCTTTGCGGTGTCGCCTACGACAGCAATTTCGCCAGCAACTGGCCGAAATCCATACCCGTCGTAGGGGTGCGGTAAATCAAAATGCTCAATCTGCGAGACTTCTTCGTCAGCAGGCGCGCAGATTACCGATAGGACCTGCCCTACAAGGGCTGCGGCTTCTGGGCGCGGCATAGAGAACGCAATGTGCTCCGGTAAATCACCTGGTAGCACAAATTGTTCCCCACCGCGCATATATACCCGCTAGTACGTTAGTTTACCGCGTTGGCCAATTTTGATGATATCGCCAGGATTGATTCCCGCACGAACAAGCGCATGCATGATGCCCATCTTCTTCATAATGTCGCGGAGGCGCTGGATACCATCTTCGTTATCAAAGTTGGTGCGTGCTGCAAATTTTTCAATTTTGTGACCACGGACCATAAACATAGTTTCGTTAAGACGCTCAACGTTCCACGCGAGGTTCTGGTTAGTTTGCAGGCGTAGCACCGGCAAACCTTCGGTCTCATCATCTTTAGATGCTGCTACTTCAGCCTGGTGTCGTGCTTCACGAACAGCATCAACCATTTTACGTGCTTCACGCAGCAAAGGAGTCAGGCCAGTATGTGTCTGGGCTGAGATGGCAAAAATAGGTGTTTCAGCTGGAATGACAGTTCGCAACTGAGCCATCTGATCAGTAATAATATCTTCATCAAGACCTTCAGTTTTAGTCACAACAACGATCTGCGGCTTGCCCGACAGGTCAATCTTGTATGCCTTAAGCTCGTTTTGAATCGTTTGATAGGTCTCGGCAATATTATTCTGGTACACGTCAATCAGGTGCATAAGCACAGCAGTTCGTTCAACGTGACGCAAAAATTCATCACCCAAACCCTTACCTTCGGCAGCACCTTCGATAAGGCCTGGGATGTCGGCGAACAACAAGCTTGCTTCATCATCTACAGATACGACACCGAGGTTGGGCTTGAGCGTGGTAAATGGGTAGTTGGCAATTTCAGGTGTTGCGTTGCTAATGACGCTCAGCAATGTTGACTTACCGGCATTTGGCTCACCAACAAGACCAATGTCAGCAATCATTTTAAGTTCAAGCTGAGCCGTCAGCTCGTAGCCCGCTTCGCCTTTTTCGGCAACACGAGGAGCTTGACGCACAGAGCTTACGAAGTGGGCGTTACCAAAACCGCCATCACCACCAGGAGCAACAACAGCTCGTTGGCCATCTTCGATGAGATCAGCAACAATGGCACCATCTTCATCGATAACTACCGTACCGACAGGTACTGGTACGAGCAAATCGGCACCGTTCTTGCCGTGCTTCCTTTGACTGCCGCCGCCTTGGCCGTCTTCGGCCTTTAATTCGCGCTGGTAACGGAAATTTGCCAATGTGTTTTGGTTACGGCTCGCGACGAAGACAACATCACCGCCCTTGCCGCCATCACCACCATCCGGACCGCCTTTATCGACAAATTTTTCATGCCGAAAACTGACCTTGCCGTCGCCGCCATTGCCCGCTTCAACTGTAACTTTTGCTTTGTCGATAAAACTCATTGCTTTACATTATACCTGAAATAGTATGAAATTACACCTTTAAAACTGATTACCGTCGTTTTTGGTACCTTAGCGATAAATGTAGTGTGGGAATTTAGAAGTCGGAACCCAATCACTGTAGCCTACGCGGCCAAAGCCCGCTAAGCCGTTCATGTCGCTATATTTGATCATTGAGCCATCCTCTGAGACAGCCTCAACATACGCAACGTGGCCAAAGCTACCGCGGTCGGTTTGTGCGATAGCACCGGCGCGAGGCTCGCTACTAACTGTCCAGCCGCTCATTGGCGCCAAGTTATCCCAGGTGTTCGCATTACCCCAGTTACTTGGAACAGCGATACGGTTTGCGACATACCATGTACAAAAGCCCCAGTCGTAGCCGTTGTAACCGTAGATAGCAGAGCTACCAAACGAGTAGCCATAGCTCGATGAGCGAGCCGCAACCACGACCTGCTTAACGGTACCGTTAGGAATGATAATCTTCTCGCCAGGCTTAAGGCCGCTAATTTCGGCATCGTTATACGCAATAATTTGATCTGAGCTGGCGCTATATTTACTCGCCAGGCTTTGTGGGGTATCACCAGACTGAACGGTATACACCACGCCATTTACTGGAGGGATCTGCAAGGCAACACCTGCGGCAACAGCATCGCCACTCAGTGAGTTTGACCACCGGATACTGTCAGAGGTCACGTTAAACTTGGCGGCTACGCCTGAAACCGTGTCGCCGCTTACAGTGACGTAGGTTTGAATATCTCGGCGGGATTTGAGTGCCGTTGACACAACTTGAGGCTTAGCCACAACACTGTTTGTAGCAGTTACTGCAAGCTCTGCCTTTACCGTGTCGGCTTGGTTGGTTACAGCGGTAGCCTCGGGCATTCGTACAGCGCGAGATAAGCTAGCTGCAACATCGGCAGAAGATAGTTGGTCAAGCGGGTCACTCGCCGCACTACTGGCTGAGTTTAACGTTTGAACCGCCCCACCCTGCGATGGGCCACTCTGAATAACAAATGCAACAATTCCTGCAAGTAGTAAGAAATTACCAATTAATAATCCGTACCGAACCGTACGGCGTCGTGCAACAAATGACACAAATCGCTTATACCATCGTGCGTTACGCAAAGAAAGCCGTGACCCCTTTGCTTTAACCGCAGTGATTGTTTGCGAAGCTGATTGACTAATAATTTACTCCTGGCACAAATGTACCTACATCAGCGGTGGGGTTACTAATATGTACAAGAAAGTCGACCAATCTTGTCTTTTTGAGTGATAACACCGTGATGGAAATGTTTTAGACACAAATGAATAACAGATGTGTGGCACACATTTCACATTCAGTATAGCAAATGGGGTTATTTTTTGAAACCTTTTATGGTTTACGACCCCTGTTTACTGAGCAGTCTCACTACACAGTTTATGACAATACTGCTTAGCAAGCGCCTCATGCTCATCAAGAGTTTTCGAGAAGTGCGTTACGCCATCATCGCCAGCAACAAAGAAGAGCCAATCGGTATTCGCAGGGTACGCCACGGCGTTGAGTGAGCTAGCGCTTACATTGCTGATAGGTGTCGGAGGCAAGCCCTTATGAAGTAACGTATTGTACGGAGAATCATAGGTTAAGCTTGGCTCACGGCCAGCCAAAATAGAGCCGTAGCGCGCCGTAACATCAGACCCCAAAGACATGTTTTGCTTAAGACGAGATATGAACACCTGGGCAACCTGCGTACGATCAGATTGCTTGGAAACTTCTTGCTCAACAATTGAGGCCAAGGTGACACCCTGATAAGTACTCAGGCCCTGCTTAGCAAAAGCTGCCCGTATATCAGGCGTTAGATTTTGTTGCATCTCTGCTAATGCCTGGCTAACAATAAGTGCAGCCGTGGTTGTTGATGTTTTCTGGAATGAATCAGGGAATACATACCCCTCGAGACTTGCATTTACTGGCTTATCTACCAGCGCTGGATTGTCAGCGTAGGTCGAAGCCTGCAGAGCACTGTCGACTTCGTCGGGTTTGAATCCGTCATTAATCAGTGATGCGCGGATTTGGTCCAGGCGCTGCCCTGGCAAGATCGTAACATTATTGGTCGCAACTTTACCGTGAGTCAGCTTAGTTACAATCTGTGATACTGATTGGCTTGGCGAAAAGGCGTAGGTTCCAGCCTGCAAGTCAGAACGCACTTGCTTACCGCTTACATAGAGCTTAAAGGCCCACGCGCTACGAATAAGGTGCTCCTCTTGGAGCTGCTGAGCGATACTATCGAGCGTAGCACCTTCTTTAATGGTAACGAGCTGTGTTTTTTCGCTGGTGCTAACGGGCTGCAAGTTTTGGTCATAAAAATGACGGACCAATACTGTAGACCCAACAACCAGAACAATACCAATCAGCAAAACAAACGTCAGACGACGTGGCCATCGTGCCTGCCGAGCATTGGGGCGGGCAGAATATCTCATGCGGTCTCTCCTTTGTGCTCACGCAAATAATCTTCCAAAATATATGCTGCGGCTAGCGCATCAATGTCGCCCTTCTGATAGGGTTTTTTACGGCCTTGTAGTTCAGCTTCTGCCTTTTGAGACGTAACTGCTTCGTCCTGCCAAAAAATAGGAAGGGACAAGTGAGGGCGTAACTGATCGACAAAATCTTCAACATACTTTGTTTGAGCAGTTTCTTGGCCGCTCAAGCCACGCGGCAGACCGACTACAAGCGCGATGGCCTGCTCTTTGCGTAAGAGCGCCGTAATGTCATCAAAAATGGTGTCCGTGTGCTGGAGCGTATCAAATGGGTGCGCAATGCGTGCAATAACATTAGCCTGCGCCACACCGATACGCTGCGCGCCAACATCGAGCGACATAATTGAACCGTTGCTATTGATCTGCATTACTCTTCTTGGTTGTCTTTGGCTTTTCAATAGTTAGGACGATCTTACTTGTTTTGCCAGGAACTGCGTGTACCCAGAATGGGCTATAGCTGACATCAACACCCGTGACACCAGGGTTACTTTGGATGATGCTCTTAACGTCACCAGTCTTCTTGCCCGCAACTTGTGTCTTGAGCGAGTCAATATTAAGCTCTGGGCCAGCAATCGCCGTTACTGCCATAGTGACCGACGAGGCACCTTCGGTCGAACTTGGAGCAGTGAATGCTGCGCCATCGAGTCCGTAGTCGGTAATTTTTTGCTTCTTGGTATCGATATCGTCAGAGATAGCCTTTGCAATGAGCTTTTGTAGATCAGCCTCTTTAGCGCCAAGCATTGTGTAGGTGACGTTTTCGGTAACCGTGACGTTTTCGGCTTGATCACCCGCGCTTGCGCTAGCATTTGTAGCTGCGGAACTGCCAAAGGTTGCTGGGATTGCAAAATAGCCACCGTTGCTCAACTGATTCTTCAGCTGTGTCTTAATCTGCGCTGTATCCTGGGATTCGATCTTCTTTTTAGCGTCGTCAATATCTGACTGCTGCACAATCTTGATGACCTGATCCGTACCGCCGGACATAGTGTCACCCTGGGCAGTTACATCTGTTGGACGACTGGCAATTGCATAGGTTGTTGGCGCTAGGTTATACGACGTACCACCAGCTTGAGCCACCACATTTACCGATGCCTTGCCGTTATTGTTACATTCGCCGCTTTTCTTGTAACTACTATCTGGCACAACGACACCCTGGCTGCTAATAAACGTCAGGCCGTTAGCACTAAAGCCAGTACCGGCAGGGAGTGAAACATCTTGGCCGCTACAATTTGTCATAGTCATGCTGCCGCCCGCTTTTTGGCCGTTATTCTTTTGGCCTGTAGCTGCCGCTTGCTGGGTGAGTGTTTTTTGTGTTTTTTGCTGCATTGCCGGGACCACACCGGTGTCACCGTTCACGCTATGTGCAGTTGTACTGAGGTTTAAGTTTAGGCTGGTACTTACTGCCTCGCTGTTGGTCTGTACCAAAATTGTAGCTTTTGGTAATACCGCCAAACAGACATAGAAAAGTAGAATTGTTGCAACCAAGCCGGCGCCACCTGCAATAATCCAAATACGGAATCTGCTAAAGTTTGGCACTTTGAGCTTCTTGTCTTTTTTGCCTGGTGCAACGCTTTGTGCGGCGTGTCCGACTCCCGCAGCGCCGCCGCCCACAACCGCATGACCAGCATCTGGTTTAATGGCCTGGGGCGTATTATCAAGCTCGATAGGACCATCTTCGTCATCTTCGGCTAGTGGCTTGTTACTTGCAGCCTTAGTCGGAGCAAAACGGCTAATAGCGGGCGAATCATCGAGCGTCGCTGTTTCTTCTTCGGATTCATCGTGTTTTGGTGCCGCCATGCCTTCGGGTAATTCAGGAATTTCCGGCTTTGACTGCAGTGTTTTTGCAACGTAAAAACCCACGTTAGCAGCCAGCGGCATTAAGCCAAGCTCAGCAGTGATAAGCACCAAATGTTTTTTATCGGTGTCAGCGCTACGTTTGAGCAGCTTCATATTTACGATACTTTGCAGTGTTGTTGCACGCTTTGGTAGAACAAGCGCAATAATTTTGCTCTGTGAGGCACGCACTTTATCAATAATTGCAGTAATTTCATCGTCAACATCTATGTAGATGACATCTTTTGCTGGGATTGAGCTCATACTCGCAACATCCTATCAAGTTTTTCACGGATTGAACCGTTTGCATTAGTGCCCGAGAACTGCATAGTGTCCAGACCGACACGAAGCAACCCCATAGCGGTAATAAACGTATGGTCATTCACCTGGCCCGTACGGTCAACGATGCCGACAACTTGATCGGGGTGAATGTGTTGCACAATTGGCTTACGAGTAAATGGAAGATGCGTATACCAGTCGGTTTGTTCGAGTTTGTCCATAAGAGGGTCGAGACTTGAGCCACCACCACAAAGTAAGACGCGGTGGGGTAAGTGGTCGAGCTTGTCAAATTCGCCCAAGGCAAGTTCAACGCCGCTCATCCAGACGTCAAGTGTCTTGGTAACCGCACCGAGTGCGGCAGCCTCGTCTCCACGGTTGCCGCCATGAGCAGAGAGGTCAAGTTTTAACTCTTCGGCTGCTTCAAATTCGATAGCCAGCTCACGTTCAATGGAGCGTGTAAAGGCGCGGCCGCCGATACCAAACATTTTGGTACCTTGTACGCCGCCCTCATTGATAACAGCGATGTCAGTAGTACCGCCACCGATATCCATAAGGATGGCGTTCATACTTGCGCTGGTGTCATCGCCAATTACAGCTCGAGAAACAGCAAAAGGTTCGGCGGCAACCGCCAGCAGGTCAAGGTCAAGGCGCTGTGCAGTCTGTTCGAGTGCGCCAATGTGGATAAGAGGCGCGAAAGCCGTGTAAAGCTGAACAACCACGTCACGGCCCTGGAATCCGACTGGACTTGTTACTTTGTAACCATCAATTTCGATACCAACGAGCGCACTGTTAACGAGACGAACGTCGACATCTTTGCCACCCAATTCCCAAGTCATCTGCTTCTTAGCTTTGGCCTGAGCACGTTCTTGAACGAGTTTAATAATGCGTTCAACCTCGGGCAAATCGAGCGCACGCTCTGGATCTTTGCGTGTCACACGGACAGTGGTTGTCATGCCCTTTACCAGTTCACCGGCAATGCCAATTACTGCTGAACGAGCGCTCACTCCTGCTAGTTCTTCAGCAATAGCAAGTGCTTTGTCGCAGTTTTCGACAACGCGGGCAATATCAGCAATAGCACCCGCCTGCATATCGCTCAGCGACTGGTGGCGACGTCCAACACCGATAATTTCAATGCCGCCATCCGGCATGACCTTACCAATCAGAGCTTTCACAAATTCAGTACCAATATCGAGACCTACGAGGTAGTGCTCTTCAGCTGGCGCACGTTTGCTCACCTTAGTATTTACTTCGTTCGCCTTGTCGGCAACTTTGTTGGCCATTGATTGGCCAAAGTTTTTGACTTTATTTAGATCAAGCATAATCGTAACGTATTATAGCACCCTTATAGCGTTGATAGCCATAAGCGTTTGCTTTTTTACCCTGTTTTGCATTATATAAACTTCATGAGTAATCCCCAAATCGAGCGTCTCCAATTTCAACCATTTCCCGAGGCAACGCCAGAAGAAGCTCATGCGCTAATCCCTAAGATTATCAGCCGAGAGATCGCAGGCCTCGTTATTAGACATGCAGGGATAGAAGACCCCCAAGAACAGCCCTACAGACAGGCGTACCAAGAACATGATCTTGAAACCGAGCAACGGCATTCATTCATCCTCCGCTTCCCTCGTGCCCAGCGCGAATCGTGGCATATTGATGCTGTGCCCGCAGAAGAGTCAGCCGTAGTAACACGCCTTCACGATCACTACACTGAGCGAGGCACAGCACACGTGAGTTTCGTCTTTAGCAAAAACGGCACTACGAGCATAGACCGTGCCCAGGCGCTCGGGCTTATGGAGCAAGGTCTTGTTGATACAACATACTTTGAACCGGTATGCTGGACGGCAGATTTGGAAGAAGGAACACGCATTATCGTACCTATTGCAGGGTTCGATTCACCTGCCCATCAATTTAAAACGACAAGCGAGGCGCGTGTTTCGCACCTCTGGATATACGAGCCGCTAGACTAGGCCAGGATAGCTTTGACGCGGCGGATGCCAGCGCTTGATGCTTCTTCTTTGGTAATTTTGAAACGCTTGCCGTCTTCGTTCAACTGAGCGGTGTGGTCAACGTGCGGACCACCACAGATCTCGAAGCTAAAGCGGTCATCGCCCTCACCCATCTGGTAGATCTTAACCGTTTCGCCGTAGCGGTCGCCAAATGCGCCCAATGCGCCCATTTCAAGCGCTTGCTTGGTTGGGTATTCCTTCCAGAAAACGGGCAGGTCTTTGGTAATTTGCTCGTTCACAATATCTTCGACTTGCTTGATTTGTTCAGGAGTCATTTTTTCGTCGTGGCTAAAGTCGAAACGCAAACGTTCCTCAGTAATGTTGGAACCGCGCTGGATAACATGGTCACCCAAAACGGTGCGCAGCGCCTGGTACATAAGGTGGGTAGCCGTGTGGTACTTTTTGTGTTGGAGCGTTTGACCGCCCAAACCACCCTTGAAGACGCCCTTTGCAGCACCCTGTGAACGCTGACGCTGCTCAGTCATTTTGGCATCAAAAACTGCCTTCCAATCATCAGCCAGGACAGCACCTTGGTGCATAGCGACCACCTCTTCGGAAAGCTCAACTGGATAGCCATAGGTGTCGTAAAGTGTAAACACAAAATCACCAGGCACTGTCACATTGCCGTCGGTAGCCTTTTCGCTACGCTCGACATACTTGTTAAGCTCGGCGAGACCCTTGCGTAGTGTCTGGCGGAAGACTTTTTCTTCCTTGGCAAGTACAGCCACGACTGTGTCGCGCTTAGTTGCGACTTCGGGATAATCTTCGTGATACAAGTCGGCAATTGTCGGTATGATTTGCTCGAGGAAGTTCTGCTCGATACCCAAGTTGAATGATTTCATAATGGCACGGCGCATCAGGCGGCGCATGACATAGCCCTGTTCTTTGTTGCTCGGTACAATACCGTCAACAGCCAAGAACGTTGCGCCACGTAAGTGGTCAGCAATCACACGCATGTCAGTCGTATGGCTGTCATACTTCTTTCCCGACAATGCTTCGAGCTTCTCGATAATTGGCCATAGTAAGCTAATTTTGTAAGCGTCCGGGTTGTCGATAGCAGCAGCGGCGATACGCTCAAGTCCAGAGCCGTGGTCGATGTTTGGCTTTTCAAGCGGTACAAAGACGCCTTCGGCTTCTTTGCGGTAGGCCATAAATACGTTGTTACCAATCTCCATAAAGCGGCCACAGTCACAGTTAGGGTGACAATGTTCGCCATATTCCGAGTTGTGAGGTGTACCAAAATCGTAGAACATTTCGCTGTCAGGACCACATGGGTCACCTACTGGCGTGTTCTCTGGGTTGCCGTTGCGGCTCCACCAGTTTTTGCTACCGTCGTAGTAGAAGATACGCTCACCATCTTTAATGCCTCGCTGGTAACCATCGTCTTCAGATCCAATATCCGCAATGCCAGTGCTCAAGCCGCGTGCCTCAAAGAGCCCTTTCCATACGGCCGCAGCCTCAGTATCTTTGGGGATATTATATTCGGGGGCGCCGATGAAGCATGTTACGTATAGCTTACTGGCATCAACGCCAACAACTTCGGTCAAAAACTCAAACATCCACTGTATTTGTTCGGTCTTGGAGTAGTCTCCCAAGCTCCAGTTACCAATCATCTCAAAGAAAGTTGTATGACGGTTATCGCCAACTTCTTCAATGTCTTGGGCCCTCAAGCATGTCTGAGAGTCGGTAAGGCGTACACCGAGCGGGTGTTCTTCACCGAGAAGATATGGAATCATTGGTTGCATGCCTGACCCAGTAAAAAGAGTTGTTGGGTCGTTTTGAGGAACCAACAGCGCGCGTGGCACTACCGCGTGACCTCGTTGTTTAAAGAATTCGAGATATGCGGTGCGGATTTGTTGAGCGTTCATAGCGCCCATTATAACAGAGGTAGAGCTAAAGGCCTAGCCTAGCGTAATTCGCCATGGCTTTTAAGAAGTTTCTTAGCAGCGTCGATTGCACGAGCTACCTCAGAATCTTCGTGTTTGCTTGCTTTTTTGGCAGCTTTCTTATCTTCAAGATCCTTGTCGGCGACGTTGAAGAGCTCTGCGGCAGTCTGCTTTTTGGTGTGAACAGCAGCGCCAATAGTAGCACCAAATAAGATCTCTACTTCGCGGGCCTTCTCTGCAAACGCAGGGTCAGCTAAAAGCTCCTGGAGCATTTCATCAGCAATTGTTGCGATGCCCATCTCGAGGCGGGCCGAGATAGCCGTAAGACGACGTTCTACTGGCATCTTACCAACGCGGCGGCTTGGAGCCTGGGGGTCCTTGCCCGCCGCCTGGAGTTCGACGGTAATTGCATACTCATCGCCTCCCCAATGGCTTCGGTCAGTCTGCGTTTCGTGCGAACCACGAGGCTCGTTTTCGTCATGTACGTGAGATTCTTGTTGACGACCCGAAAAGTCGCTTCTCTTGTTCGTAGAGCTCGTGCGCAAGTTAGTGCGCAAGAATTCGCCAACGCGGCGAATAGCCTCATCGCCCACAGCATGGCCAAAGACGTCATTTACTCGCTTAAAGCCATCGAGATCGATCATCAGCATTGCTACGCGGCCTTTACTGTCGGGTACTTTCTCGATACGCTGCTCAAGCCGAGCCTGCCAAGCCTGCTTATTCAAAAGACCTGTCATTTCATCAATATGAGTCTTATCCCATAGTGCGTTCTCGACAAGTGCTGCTTCAGTTATCGAAAGCATGTATGAGTCACGCGCTTCGGGATTACTAGCAATCTCATTAAGCTGCATTGCAACGAGCGTCTCAGGGGCGCGCAGAGCCAAATTTCCAATATCAGCAGCCAGCTCAAGTGGCTCGTGAGTACCGTTTTGTTCAAATGGGGAACGAAGTGTTTCTGTCATAGTGATCAGGGTTTCGCTAAAAAATAAATACGACTCGGCGTTTCTGAAGCCGGTTGTCCTTACTGATCATTCTATACCTACACATGTTATGTGTCAATACACACAACCTATGCCTTTTAGGCGACGATTCCTCCGCCAACCACTCGTTCGCCGTCGTATATAACGGCTGACTGACCAGGAGTTATAGCCCGAATCTCTTCTGCAAGCTTCACAGTAACAGTACCATCGTCTTGGAGCTGTAGGCGAGCTGTTACTAGTGCTGCACGGTACCGAGTTCGTACTTGGTAGTCTTTATCAAAATTAGGAGCGCCGTTGATCCAGTGGACATCTGCGAGCCGCAAAGTATCACTCCACAGACGGTCATCCTGCAAGTCAGTCGTAACATAGACTTCATTTTTAGCCATGTCCTTACCAGTAACGTAGTACGGCAAGCCACCGCCAACGCTCAGGCCATGGCGTTGACCAATAGTATAGAAAAGTGCGCCATCATGCTCACCGATTACCATACCGTGTTGGTTTACGATATTGCCCGGTTCAGTCGTAACAAACTGCTGCAAGAATTCTTTGATCCCCACCTTACCAACAAAGCAAATACCCTGACTATCTTTTTTGGTTGCCGTCGCCAAGCCTAGCTTTTGGGCCAGCTCACGAATATGCGGCTTCTCGTAATCACCAATCGGCATCAATGAATGCTTGAGCGCATCTTCGGTAACACGGTACAAGAAATAGCTTTGGTCTTTGTTGGCATCAAGGCCGGTCAGCAACTGCCCATCTTTAATGCGGGCATAGTGGCCAGTTGCAATCATATCGGCGCCATCTTCGAGGGCTGCGTTCAAGAACAGCTTAAACTTTACCTCTTGGTTGCACATAATATCTGGGTTTGGCGTTCGCCCAGCCTTATAACCCTCGAGCATGTAATCGACAACTTTGTGTCGATACTCTTTTTCGAAGTCATACATCTTAAAAGGAATACCAAGCTGCACCGCTACACGCTTTGCGTCCTGATAGTCTTCTTTCCAAGGGCAGTCAAAGCCAGGTAAATCCTGACTCCAGTTTTTCATATAAACACCCGTCACGTCATAGCCCTGCTCAATGAGCAACGCAGCAGTAACTGAACTGTCTACACCGCCGCTCATACCAACAAATACTTTCTTCGCCATATCCTTCATATTATAGCAAATTTTCTATCTGATTAGTAGTTCGACTGTTCTAAGTGTTTGCGCAGCGATGAGAGCTCATAGCGGCGCCCGAGCCAAAAAGAAACAAGAATCAGCGGCACCATAGACAAAGCAGGTGCCCACAGCACCTTAACGACCGTTACAATCTCATTATTCTCTTTAGAGCTCGTAGAGGAACTGGTAATCGCACCGTTTGCCACACCTATTAATTGCAGGTATGCTGTGACACCGTTTTTGTCTGTTGCTTTAATGGTAATGCTGTAAACACCCGCTGTGTCGTAAACATGCTTAAGATCAATAACACCCGCAAACTGCACGCTCTGAAGGTCCTGTGGCTTATTGTCCCCCCAGTCAATACTAATGGCGTATGGGCCTGTGCCGCCGCTTAGTATGATCGGCCACACAAGGGTTGCTCCCGGGTTTGCGCCTCGGCGCGCGTAGTCGCTCGTAAGAACCAGTAGCGGTGCGCCCGTTGGATTGAACTGCGAGTCGTCAAACGTAACGCTCACGACATTCGAATCAGGGCCAGCCTGATCAAGAGAGTCGTATACTCTGGCAATCAGGTCATTGCGCCCGCTGAATAGATCAATCTGGATCCGATAGCTTCCGCCACTACACATTACCGAACCCATGAATACGTTGTTATCGAAGATCTTGACAAGCAAGTCAGTGGGACACAACCCTGAAACCGTAATTGGCACCGACGTAAAGCCCTGGCCGTTACTTGGCGTCGCAATAGTCGCGCCAGTAGTTGGTGGCTTACTCGGCAGCGTACCCGTTACACCGATCGAGCCTGAAGACGGGTTATTGGAGGGGTTGGTGACGGCAAAAGTGGCTACTGGCGCCACTAAACAAAGCACCAGACACAAGCTTGCTGAGATTCCCCACAACTTCACTGCAAATCGCTTCATAATTTACCTACTACTGTACCGCGTTTTATATACCTTAAGCAATATGAAATACCCGCACATATGCGCGGGTATTTGGCTAGTAGAAGTGCTTAGCTATTTGCGCTTACTGCTAGTAGCCTTCTGGACAATCTTGCGGTTGTAGCTTCGTACCATCTTTGGAACCACAAAGATAAGGAGAAGTACCAAAATAATAGCTACTACGATCGTAACGATCACGGATATTGGCACCACATAAAAGGTTTTGCTACCACTGAGCAATGTGCCCTTTGTTCCGTATCCGAAGTTACCTTCGATAGTATATTTACCAAACGAACCTACGTTGCTCAAGTCGGCAGTAAAGCGGCGAATGCTATCAGGAAGTACGTTACCACGTGGCTGCGTATTATTAATTTCATAGGTAGCAAGAATTTTGCTGCCCTTTTTAAGAGCGATCTTGCCAAATGGCTGCTCTTGGACGTCACCAGTATTTTCAAAGCGAGCGACTGCCTTGAGATCTTTGCCCGATGTAAAGAAGGATTTGGCGGTATCGTCCTTGCGCACATCAAGACTCGCAAGGCTAACCTGCTCCTGAATATCACCAGGCACACGGACAAGCACCAGTGACCCCACGCTTGCTGACAGCGTTACGTTCTTATCGGTATCGGTAGATTGGGGTGCAAATCGCACAGCACCGTAGTAGCCGCCCGGTTTAGCTGTCATAGGGATAGTAATAGTCACCTTGATGTCTTTTTGCTCATTTGGCGCCAATGAAAAGTTAGGGATCTTGGTCACGTACTGCTTCAGGCTGTGTGATGGGGCGGCCTGGTTTTCATCAAGAATGATATTCGGCTGACCTTTTTCGTCTTTACCGGCAACAAAATCATTAACGATGCCACGCAAATCTGCTTTCGTTGAAGTCAGGTTTTGCACATAGACGTCAATGGTCTTGCTCTTGCCTGGCTCGATCTCGACATCTTGGCGAACTGGCGAAATCTTTAAGGCGTTACCTCCAGAATACGTTTTACCAGATTGCTGTGCTGATGCGGCACCCGGACCGACAGCCAAAAGTAATGTCACAGCAAGTGCGCTTATCGAAGCAAGAAATCTTCTTCGGAACATCTTATACCCCTCTTAAAATACTTATGTCTAATAATAGCAGCTGATTAGAAGTTGGCCAAGCACAGATAGGTTAACGTTGTAACATATACGCCCGGCGCTTGAGTCTTGTTAACGTTGGCAATATAGCTCACCGTAAATCGACGATAGTCTTGCACCGAATTTGCCGTGGCCACCACTTCGCCATCTGCGTATCGGTAGCGGTTAACCTGGTTGTACCCTGCCGCCGGGGCTGCCGAGCCACCACCCGCAGGCTGCTGCCCGACAACAGGATTGGTATTGGCGCGCAGGTTAATACCAAACTGGCTTGTACCAACCTGGGATGTGGTTGTTTGCATGGCTGGCAAAATATTATTACCCGAGGTCATTGTCGAGCCTAATGTGCGAATGGTGTACCCAAAATCGGCATTGGTAGCCGCCAATAATTGCGTTGTACCACTTGCCGTTCGGTCCGAACCAAGTGTACCCAAGTTTACGTAATTGTCATCGGCCACCGTACAATCCATATTTGGGATAATCGCCGCCGAGCAAAAGATAAGATAGGGTGGAACCTCAGCACTTACCGTTACGTCATTAGTTGTGGCAAGAGCTGCGGCACCGATATCAGTTGGTGAACCAGAGGCATCGTTACTTGGGTAGGTAAGCATGCGCACATAATACGAACCAGGGTCGGTGGGATTTATAATGTGCTGCAAGTCAAAGCTAACCGTTACGGGCCCAGCGACCGCTGGTGGTCGAGCCAAAATAACATCGCTACTGCCCGATGCTGGTCCAATAAGAAATCCTGTCAGACCTGACTCATTCGCAATAGTCACATTTGAAGCGTCAAAACCCCACGGTGGATCGCATGGATCGTCAAACAGAGCACTGTTGCCGCAAAACTTTAGCTCTATCGAGCCGACCGTCCCCAACGTAAAGAGGTCGAATGAAAAATGATACGATGCATCATTAAAGGCAGGTGTATTGTTTGAGACTTGTACTGAGCGATTCTGCAGTTGCCCCGCACCCGCATGGCCCAAAAATGGTCCCGCCACTAAAAGCAACGAGACCATTACAAATATCGATATTACTCTTGATGCGTTAGTCTGAAAGCGTACGCGCATCATCCATTACGAACCTAGAATACGCCAGTAGCGATTAAGGTCATTGTTGCAGTGTAGACACCTGCTGGCGTAGTTGTACCCGCTGTTGCAGCGAAAGTGAGTTGGTTGTTAACGCTGCTTACAGGTGCGCTCGATGACATGATTGTGTCACCATATGTGCTCGTAACACCGGTTGAACTGCTTGGGTCCATGCCATAGCCACTACTTGCAGCATACTCGGTGCTTGGGTTAACCGTACCCGTACCGCCCGAGCCAGCACCAACACCGAGGCCGAACTTAGCAGAGCCGGCCGTGATCGCAGCTGCCGTACCTCCGGCATTTGTTGCGGCAATATCACAAGTTGAGCCACCGTCTTTGCTGAGGCCACCACATGCGTTTGAGTTCTTCATGCGTACCGTAGCGCCTGAAGCAGCGTTTGTTGAAAGCTGAGTGTACGTTGGGGTAACGGTACCGTTGTCGTCGACGTTTTGTGCATCAATAACTGCTGGCGTGCCGTGACCAAGTGTCACTGTAGGTGTCGTAACGCCACCACAAGCTGACGTAGGAGATGATCCAGAGACACAGAAGACAAGTGTTTCCATGACGCGTGCCGTCACACTAATTGTGTTAGCAGTGCTCAGTGCAATACCGCCGTAATCAGAGTATGTACCAAGGCTGGTTGCGCTTGCGTAGCCGCCGTAGGCCGTATCGGTATAGGTGGTAATACGTGCGTAGAATGAACGCGCAACGTTAATGTTAGTCACGTTGTTAATCGTAAAGCTGATTGGTGAACCAGTACCTGTTGCAGAGCCAGTCGCCTTCGTAAGCTTTACGCGAGTTGTAGTTGCTGTCAGTGTCCAGTTGGTTAAGCTACCGGCTGTCAGTGTCGCGCCTGATGCATCAAAGTTTGGAAGGCCGGTCGTTGCATTAGTAGTAACATCACAGGTAGCACCCAAAATCGGACTATCGCCACAAAAGTCTATCACCAAACTCTGCGCTGATGTAGCCGGCGTAAAGGTAACAAGATTGGCAACACCAGTAGCGCTTGGAGCAGAATTGCTCATCTGAATACTACGACTCACCAGCTGTGCTGCGGTGGCCTTGCTGAACATGCTTGGCATGAGAGCGCCAACCGTCAAGGCAAGTGCCGCCATTGCATACGCAACGCGCCTAATGCCAACGACCTTTTTACTCATCTGGATTTCTCCTGTATATTTTTATTTCTATATGAACGTATGCCGTCATCGTATCACGCGCTCTCGGTAAGCACAAGCGCTATTGCCGTTAGCTTATCCACAGATCAGTAGGTCGACGTCGCAACGAGTATATGATTGAACGAATAGGTGCCTTCTGGCGTCACGTTACTAATATTGTATATGTATGAAACTGTGTAGTCCGTCTCGCCGCTACTTTTTGTAGATTGGGCCACCGTATCGCCCTTAACATATTTAAAGAAGTTGGCCGTATTGTAACCAGTAGCTGCAGCGCCAAATGAATACGTACTGTCCGGACGCTGAACTGGGTCAGCGCCAAATGCCACGGGCGACGTATTGGAAACAAGGTTAATACCAAATTGCTCCGTTCCGATCGCAGATGCCGTTGGAGAAGACGGTGAAGCAAAGTAATGCGGGATAGGATATGGACTCTGCGGTGGATCAGACTGGTTCATAACAACATAGCCCCCAGCTAAGTACGTCTTGACTGAAAAGGTAGCAGTCGTACGCGCCGTTGATCCTACACTTAAAACACCCAGGTCAGTATTTGTGTTAGTGACAATAAACTCCAAATATGGCTGTCTGTCGGTATTAAATCCACCTTGCGCTTTGTAGTTTGTCGAAGAAGTACTACCAACTGTCATTTCACCAGCAGATTGCTTTGAGCAGTAATTAGTTGAGCAGGCGTTTAGCTCGCCACCTGTACCAAAAAATACCTCATTAACCTGATAGTTAGTCGATGATGATTGCTGCGCCAGAGCAATAGGAGCCCAAACCACCATAACCATAAGGGTCAGTGGCAGGGTCACTAATCGGATAAGCCTGCGCCTCATGCTCTCTATTGTGCCAAACCCGTCTTATAAAGACAATCCGTTTACGCTTTTTGGAGTTATTTAGTATCATAGACATAAGTAGACAAAATCATGGATCCAACAGACCAAAAATTCGATCCCAGCAGCGCAGGACAGTCACTTGAAGGTGGTAGTTCTGTTGTTGAAGGATCAAATCCGGTTACACCAGCGCCCCAAGAAAATCCGCTTGTTACGGCTTCAACGCCAACAACTTCCGATAGCAGCCTTGATTCCCTAGAAGGCTCTAGCCTACACCCCGATACACCAGCACCCAAGCCACCACTGTTTAAGCGACTCTGGAAAAAGCTCAACATATATTTGCTGCTCTTTGTCTTAGTGATACTGGTCGCCGTAGGTATCGTTATCTTCTTTACTGTTAAAGACAAGAAGCAAACAACAAGCTCCAATAATGTCGCCACGCAGGGTTTGAGCGAAGAAAGCCTAAAGCAGCTCGCCAATAGTGACACGACTATCGGCAGCCCAAAGCAAGTACTGACCGTCGAGTCGAATGCCATTTTTGCCGGTACCGTCTTAGTTCGTAATGACCTTGAGGTTGCAGGTACAATTCGGGTCAATGGCGCCCTCGCCCTCCCAGGCATTACCGTCTCGGGCAGCAGTACATTTAATCAGATTCAAGCAAGCACCCTTGGCATCACCGGTGCAGCAACAGTTAATGGAACCTTGACTGCGCGCAGTGGCCTGAGCGTTAACGGCAATAGCAACTTTAGTGGCGGTGTCTCGGCAACACAGATCACAACGGGATCGCTCCAACTAAATGGCGACCTCATTTTGACGCACCATATTACCGCTGGTGGTCCTATTCCAAGTGTTAGTCAGGGCAATGCTGTCGGCAATGGTGGCACAGCTTCCGTAAGCGGGTCCGACACAACTGGTACTATCACCGTCAATACAGGTAGCTCTCCTGGCGCAGGGTGTTTTGCGACCATCACATTTACCCGTGCATTTTCGGGTACACCTCACGTGTCTTTGACGCCTGTGGGTGCGAGCGCGGCGAGCATAGACTACTATGTCAATCGTTCAACTACGAACTTCAGCGTCTGTACTGTAAGTCCAGCAAGTGCTGGCCAGACGTTTGGCTTCGACTATATCATTTTGAACTAGACTAAATATCCAAGAATACGGTAACGCGGTCTGCTTTGACATGCATCAAGCCACCCGAGATACGGATACGCTGGTCATCACCGCGCACCGCGTGAATTTGCATTTCCCCCGGACTCAAAAGCGTCAAAAAGTTGTGGTGGTGCGGCAAGATATCAAAGGGTCCGGTACTATTAATAGCCGAGATGCTGTATCCTTCGGCATCAAAGTACGTCTTAAAAGGTGAGTATACTTTGATGCGCATGATTGGCTGCCCTTTACTATCGACATTAGCCGGTTTCTGCTCATCCTCAGGGACCTCACGCAACTCACCCGTTGATGCGTCCGTGCGCATCGCACTCATACAATAATTTCCTCAATAGCCTTCAACATATCATCACGCTGGACAAATTCGCCCTTTTTGCCATTGAGGTCTTCCATGACAAACATATCCTGTGAAAAATACGCGATAAGTTTTTTGGCCTTGGCGTAGTCAGCACGGTCAGCTGGTGATAGTTCGTTTTCACCAATAATAGCAATGATTGATTTAAGCGATTCGTATTTTTGCAGCAATGCCTGTACCTGCACACTCAGCAAGTAATGGCGATCACCAACAATTTCAGGCGTCAGCAATGACGACGTCGTGTGCAAAAGATCAACTGCGGGGCGGATACCCTGCTCGGCCACGGCACGGCTCAAGACGATAACAGAATCAAGCTCATGCTGAATCATCTGAACGGCTGGGTCACTCATATCATCTGCTGGCACATAAATGGTCTGTACGGCCGTAATGGAGCCCTTGTCGGTTGAGCTCAGTCGGTCCTGGAGCATCTTTACGTCCGAGAAAATAGTTGGCTCGTAGCCACCCTCGGAAGGCACCTGCCCGAGCATAGTCGCGACTTCGTTACGTGCCTGGACATAGCGATACATGTTATCCGCAAAGAACAAGATGTCTTTGCCCTGCTCGTCTCGGAAATATTCGGCGAGTGTCACGGCACTGAGACCAATCAGCGAACGTCGAACTGGGTTTTCGTTCATCTGACCAAAGAACATACAGGTATTTTGCAAAAGGTTACGCTCTTTGAGCGTCTCGTACAATTCATGGCCCTCACGGATGCGCTCACCAATACCAGTAAAGAAGCTGAGGCCCGTGCCGCTCTGGGCAACGTTGTGAATAAGCTCCATCGTAAGCACCGTCTTGCCGACACCGGCACCACCAACAATACCGATCTTGCGACCCTTAACAAATGGCGCAAAGAAGTCGATGACCTTGATGCCTGTCACTAAAATTTCGGGTGCCTTTGCAGAAAAATTTGCACCACGCGCAGGAGCCTGAAAGATCTTGCGTTTCTGTAGCTTTGTATCGTCAATAGGTGGCTTGCCGTCAAGTGGCAAACCAAGCGCGTCAACAACTCGCCCGATGAGCAGCTCGGTAGTTGGAATTTCAATACTGTGCTCTGTCCGTTTAACGTGCATACCTTTTTGTAAGCGCATGTCAGATTGGATATTCAGGCATACTGCCTCGCCGCCCGGCTGTAAGCTATCGACGAGCAGAGGTGTCTGCGTCTCGTCAACAATAATTACTTCTTGCACATCAGGCAAAACATCATCGAAGACGACAGTCACAAGCAGATCTTTTACTGATCGGATTACGCCTTGGTTCATTGCATCCTCGTCTTTCTCAGGCCATTTACGATTTCTTTCAGTCGCTCATCCTGCGTACGGCGCTTCGTACGGTTGTAGTCGTTGGTCAAATCACGGAACCATTCGTCAGCCTTATCATTCGCCATGCTCATGGCACGAAAACGGCTAGCATATTGCGCAAGCTTGGAATCTAAAATCACCTGGCTCAGTGCAATCTCCATCATCGAGCGCTCAAGGTGCGCCATAACGTCGAATGATGACGGCTCAAAGATATACGTCGCCTCACTAATAAAATCTTCGGTCTTGCCAGCCTTTTTACCGCGCTCTTGCACGGCAGTGTTAAGCTCGATACGCTTAATATCCTGGAACATTAATGAGACATATGTTTGGTAGTAAACCATCGTGCTCTTATATTTGCGCACCTCACGAATAAGCGGCTGTACGTTGATGTTTTTGTCGCGTGATGGCAGGGCAAAATATTTCTTAAAGCTCACGCCAGCCTGAATGAGCTGCATGGCGCCGTGGTGTCCAATAACAATAATGTCTTGTGTCTCGGGCTTGTAGTCTTTCAGCATGAAGCTAATGAGCTTTTGGTCGATATCGCCACTAAACCCGCCTTCAGCAGTCACAACAATAAACAGCTGTTTATCAATAGCTTCTTCGGACTTTGTGCGCCCAAACCGAAACAAGTCATCAATACGAATCTGGGAGTACATCTGCCATAGCTCATTGAAGAAAGCTTGCGATTGCAGCACTTGGTTTTTCGTCTGCGAAATACGCATACTCGCCAAGCCCTCAAAGACGCTTGTCAGGTTAACAATCGTTGCCATTGCGGCGCGCTGAACGCCTACTTCTTGAAGCCGGCTCATCGCTTAGCCTCTACAAGGCTTTTAGCCTTAATACTATCGCGCACAGCTTCATAGTCTTTGTCTTCTTTGACATTTGGAGCTTCTGCTCCTACTGCTTGCTTGAGGGCCTCAACGTTAATCGATTCGCCCTCCTGCATATTGAGTGCGATGTCGAGCATGAGCGTCTGTGCCACTAAGCTATACCGCTCGCCAGGAATCTGGTTGAGCAGTTTGTACAAGAGTTCACCCCGCACCAAATCTTGCTTGGCGCTTAGCGCCAACTCCGACCCAAAGTGAGCGAACTCTTGTGCCTGCGCATAGGTCGTAAGAGCCTTTAGCATTTGGCCACCCAAGGCCTTCTGACGCTTGCTCTGGCCGCGGCCACCAACGCGAGAGACACTGAGGCCTACGCTTACGGCGGGCCGCATGGTGTCACGGAAGATATTCATATCCAAGATCCATTGACCATCAGTAATTGACATAATGTTGGTAGGCAGATACGCGGTTATATCACCGCTTGCAGCAAAGACGATGGGCACCGTCGTTAGTGTTTTATGATTGCGGTTTAGCTTACCGGCGCGCTCCAACAAAGATGAGTGCACATAGAACATGTCACCTGGATACGAATCACGCCCGGGACTCATACCCGATAGCAACGCGATTTCACGGTATGTGTGCGCGTGCGTCGTCAAGTCGTCATAGACAACCAGCGTATCCTGGCCAACTTGCTGCCATAAATATTCAGCCATAGAGCATGCAACGTACGGTGCAAGATAGCTCATAATAAGCGAGTCTGACATAGTCGACACAACGACAATAGAGCTCTTTAAGACATCGTTAGATTGCAAGCGGTTAAGCAACATGTCGACATCACTGCGGCGCTTAGCGATAAGCACGTATACCGATATAAGGTCGGTATCTTTCTGGTTAAGCACCAGTTGCGTGGCGAGCGTTGTTTTGCCTGATTTTCCATCACCAAGTACAGCGATACGTTGGCCGCGCATAAGCGGAAATAGCGTATCAAGTACCGTCAGGCCTGTTTCGAGTTGCTTATCAAGGAGCTCGCGCTCGTACAGAAGCGGTGCTGCATTAAAGACAGGCCACACACCGTCGGCAGCAATCGGTCCTTTGCCGTCAAGCGGCTCGCCAGTTACAGATACAACACGGCCAATAAAGCCCTTGCCAACCTTTGTAACTAACTGTTCATGCTGCACGACAACAACCATGCCAACCCGAACAGTTGCCGTGCCAAGGTGCAAAATAACAACGTGGTCTTCAAAAACATGGTGCACATAGCCCTTGCTGCCATCTTCAAAGAGTACCAGAGCATGTAGGTTAACCGGCTGAAGCCCCTTGACGCGTACGAGGAATTTATCAACGCCAATAACCTCACCTACGGGCTTACCACTCTGCATCAATTGGTCAAAGTGTCGGTTGTCGCTCATTGCGCAACTCCACCTTCAAGTGATTGCAATAGGAGGCTCTTTTGCTTCGTAAAAGCATCTCGCAAACTGAGGTCAAACACCTTGTTTGTGGTGCGCACTACGCAGCCGGCAGCAATCGAGGGCTGCAGGCCAAGCTGAACCAATACGAGTGGGTGCACATTAACACGAAGCCATGCGACTATTTTGGCAGTAAACCCAGCCGATGGATCAGTTGCGAAGCTGATATGCAAACTGGGTGCGTGCTCAATTACATTCTTCAAAAAAACCATGAGTTCAGCACGGTCAGCAGCCTGCAGAAGATCTTTATGATTTTCAGTTGCCAGCGCATTGAGCAAGCGGCTCACTTGCGGCACTGCTGTCGCCTGATTATCTGCTTTATTGCGCAGTGCAGACTGCTGGACAAGCTCCTCGAGCGCTTCAAGCTCTCGCTGAACCCTACGCACTTCAACAACGCCAAAAAGCAGCGTTGGCAGCGCTAACGTTGGCTTAGGCGCCATTGGTCACGTCCTCAATAATTGCCTTCTTGTTGGTCTCGAGCTCGCCCAAAATATATTCAAGTTGGTCATTAAGATCAATCTGGTTACCGATAGAGGCGATGACGTAGCGATTGATAACCTCTGCCATGTTGTCATCAAAAAGCTTAATACGCCGAGCTTTCTCTTCGGTTATCTCTTTCTCGAGCTGTGCGCCCATTGCCGAGCGCTGTTCATCAATTGCCTGCTTGGTTTTCTCGATTGATTCCACGGCCAGCTGCTTAGCATCGCCAATTGCGCTCTCGTAGTTCGCAAAGGCCTCTTTTAGCTCTTTGCTAATTTCTTGCTTCATGTAATCGTTCAGTTGCGAAGTCGTCAAACGCAGGTCTTGCTGCAAAAACATAGCGTTCTCGCCCAAAATCTTCTCAAAATGCAATCGACCCCGGTTGCGAAGCTCTTCACGAAATTCTTCGTTAAAGATATGATCAACATCTTCTTCGGCGGCACGCTGCATGGATTCGCTCAGCGATTGTGTGCCCCCTGGCCGTTGGCCACCCTTATGTAAACGCAAAATAACGTATATAAAAGCGCAGCCACCGCTGAAAATAAATCCTAAGATGAGTATGAGCCACCAAATTGTCATGTTATCGCCACCCGTCCATAAGCTCAAGCGTTATATCTTTAGTAATAAATATACCGCAATCAGACCGATTGTGAAAACAATCATCGCGATAATTGTTACTTGCAGCAGGTTGCGAACGATAGACTTTTTGGCAAGAGGATTACGGCCGATTGCCGTCATGCCAGTGCGCACGCCAGCATACAGAAGACTACCCGCAATAACAGTAGCGATCAAAAGCACTAGCAAACTCGCATAAATGCGGACTGCACCCACCTGCTTATCAGTGACAACTTCGGCGGCAGCTGCCAAAAAGCTCGGCACGCCCGCCTGCGCGACCACGGGGTGGTAGGCTGGATTATGTGCAACATTAATATTTACGGCTATGCGGCCTAACGTAACTGTACGCGTTGAGCCACTATTGGTCGTAAGCTTGGCTGTGCTCTGCACGTTAGACATGCCGTCGTACGACTCCATCGCCTTGCCGAGTACGACCTCGTGCGAGCCATCGCCTTTCATACCCACACCATCAATCGACGAGATCGTAATAGTGTCGCCTTGTTTAATTTCACCGTTCTGGTTGCTGACTAGTACATCATATTGGCCATAGGTTGCCACATAAATCTGCTGCTTGTCGGCCCCTTCGCTGAGCGATACCGGCGCGTCATTGGGAGCCACAACCACACCAAGCATATTTGTTTCGCTCTCCTGAGACAGCGGCACAACCTTGCTGGCATCACCTTTTTTAAGCTCAACAATGATACCTTGCTGCAGTGACGCATCACTTTGGTAACCTTGCGTTACATTTTGAGCCATCGTGGTAGCTACAAGCACCACGAACAGCCCTACCCCCAGTGTAATAAACGAGTACTCAAAAATACGCTTACGCTTGAACATTACCTCAAGTATAGCGCAGCTTCTCGCGTCAAGCTATATACCTTTTGCTGTAATTTCAGCCGCAGTATTTGTCCACATTAAATAATTATTCTATAATTACCTTTCAATGAATCGCAGAACTGGCAATACGCTCGCTCTTATGACTGCAGCGCCTCTATTATTTGGGTGCTCAGGCGAAGCACACCCTTCGGCCACACAACAAGACCCCTACACGCTTTCGGTGGCACAGCAAGATCACATCCAACAAACGTTTGATCGCGATGTATCGTACTGGAAGCAACGTGGCGTTGGTGCTATTGCCCAGGCAAGGCTTGTTATCCTTGGTAGCAAGACGGACCAATTCGAATGCCCAACAGCAGACGAAAAAGTAACGACAACCTATACGTACCATGGGCTCAGTTCGGTCTTCTGTCCGACAAAAAACACTATTATTATCGTTGGTGGCACCATTCGTGCGCAGCTTGCCATAGGCGGCAAACAACCTGGCGCCGACAGCCTTGTTAACCACGAAGTCGGTCACGCTGTGCAGTATGCAAAGCACGAATTAGATATCGAAGCACTTGCAGATCCAGCCAAGACGGCACCGATTGAACTACAAGCCACCTGCTATGCCGGTAATGTTTCACACGAGTACGACACACCAGCCATCATCGAAGCTATGCGCAAAAATTTCGCCGAGACTCCTATGGATGGGGCACACGGCACAAGCGAGCAGCAGGCTGCGAGCTTTATGCTGGGAGCACATGGTGGCGACTGCGAGACAATCCTTACGCCGCGGGCGTAACAAGCGCGCGTAACACTTCAACAAGGCGCGTAATATGCTCTTTTGTGGTTTGACGGCCCATCGTAAGGCGTAAACTTGCCTGCGCTTCTGTATCGCTAAGTCCCATAGCACGAAGCACATGTGATGGCTCTTCATTGCTCGCGCTACACGCAGAGCCAGCAGCGCACAAAATGCCAGCTTCATCCAAAGCCATAAGAATACGCTCGTTATCTTGCCCAGGGATTGTAATGTGAACATTGTTAGGTAGACGGTTGTTAAGCGATCCGTTAACAATTACTTCGGGAATTGCCGTACGAAGACCGTCGATACATTGCTTCTGAAGTACTTGCAGCCGTTTTGCTTCTTGGTGACGATCAGACTGCACCATATCGAGTGCGGTGCTCAGCCCTACGGCGCCTGCAATATTCTCAGTGCCACTTCTTAGGCCGCGCTCTTGTCCACCACCACGGATTTCGGGATTAAGACGAGCGTGTGCGTTCACATACAACACACCAGTTTGCTTTGGGCCATAGATCTTGCCACCGTTAAGCGTCATAAAATCGACACCCAGGCGAGCGACATGCAAATCGAGATAGTTGGCCGCCTGTGCCGCATCGGTGTGCACATAGAGCGGCAACGTAACGCCACGAGCACGACGGTCACGGCGGATCGCGGCCGCCAATTGGCCGATCTTGTGGATTTGCTGGATCACACCAACTTCATTGTTGGCATACATAACACTAATAAGCACCGTACTATCATTGATAGTCGATTGAACTGCCTCAGGAGTCACAATTCCTTTATCTGTCACCGGTATTTCAACACACGCATACATGTGTGCTGGCGCCAGCACCGATTCGTGTTCAATAGCACTCACAGCAATCGTGCCCTCTGGGTATTGCCGCATAATGCCATTAATCACCAAATTATTTGCCTCTGTGGAACCGGCCGTAAAAATGACTTCGCTATTGCGAGCACCGAGCCAATAAGCAACACGAGTACGAGCCGCTTCAAGGTCTTTACGAACAGCCTGAGCCGCAAGATATGTTGCCGAGGGATTATAAAACTGATCTGTAAAATAGGGCTGCATAGCAGCAAACACCGACGTGTCCATCGGTGTTGCAGCAGCATAGTCAAGGTATATAGACTGGCTCATGGCTTCAGTATAACTCACTAACCGTACCCGCTGGGGACTTAGGCGGCCATACCGTACAATTCAACATCAACTGACTTGTTGTACATCGAAACAGCATTAAATAATCGCTGAGCCTCGTCGATACCAATGTATTGGTAAGGTTGTTGGTCCTGCGCTTTTAAGATGCCGTTTGGTCGAACGTCATATCGAGTTGTAATGGCGTGTTGCATACCGTTTTGGTCAGTCCACTCTTCATGCCAAACCCAGGTATACTCGTCGAGACAGAAAAATTCGCGGCGACCATTTGGAGTAACCGGCCCGAAGAGACGGCCACCAATTTTTGCTTCGCGGCGGATAAGATTACGATACGCCTCGAGGCGACGCGTATCGTCCTGCGTAGCTGTAGTTAAACCACTAAGCAGCTTGAGCAAAGTCATTTTGGACTCCTACATTAGACTGCATAGCTTGTTTTCCTACTGGCTGAGCAGCAGTAGCCTGTCCCGGTACAAATTGCACAGCCGGGAATTGGCGTTGTAAGGCAGCTTGTGCGTTGTCGGCTGCAGCGTGGCGCACCGCGCGACGTGCAGTGTGTGGTTCGGCCGTCTGTGTTGACTTTATTGTCTCGCGACCAGAATTACGTGCAAAAAGATTCATGCTTCCTCACTAAAAATCAAAGAGCATCTGCGCGTTTTGGGTAGTACCTTTGGATAAAACTTCCAAGGTTTCTCCCCGCAACGAAGCCAAAAATTCGGCTGTTTCCCGCACATGCTTTGGCTCACAAATAGTACCACGTTGTGATGCTGGTGTCAAGTAGGGCGCATCTGTTTCGAGCACCATCCTCTCGAGAGGGATTGCCTTGGCGGCCGCCAGCTGCGCCTGATCCTTGGTAAACGTCATAATGCCGTTCAGGCCAATATATAACCCACGTTCCAGTGCTTGCGCAAGTTCTTTTTCGGTTGCCGTAAAGCTGTGGATGACACCACGTATGCCTTCATATTCATCAAATATAGGCCAAAAGTCCGCAAAGGCATCGCGAACATGGAAAATCATAGGTAGGTCATACTGCAGCGCAAGCTCAATTTGAAAGCGCAATATCTTTGCTTGCGCTTCACGCGGCGAGTTCTCGTAATAGTAATCGAGTCCACACTCTCCGACGGCAACAACTTCAGGCTGCGCCGCAAGAGCCGCGAATGTCGTTAAACAGCCAGGGTCAGCCAGGTGCTTTGCAGCTTCATGCGGATGAATACCAATACTTGCCCGCACAGCTTGGGGGTTAGCCCTGGCGACAGCAATCGCCCGCTCGCTATCATCAAGCGCACAGCCTACACAAATCATCTGCGAGACGCCGACTTCTTGCGCACGCGCCACCAACTCTTCGGGCGTCAAGTTACCAAGCTTTGCCCATTTAGCATGCGTCAAGTCGTTGGGATCATTGTCCTTAAATGACTCCTGAATATGGCAATGTGTATCAAAAAGCCGTACTGACATTTACGCCTCCACGGGCTTTGCGGTCTCGTGCTTAGGGAATAATGTACCCTCAATAGGCCGCACAACGCCTTCGATAAACACTGCCTTGATACGCTCAGCAGTTTCTGGCAAAAATGGCTCGAGCAAGTCAGCAATTTCGAGCAAACAGCCAGCTTGGTATGCCAAAACTTCGCGCAAGTGTTCTTCGTCTTTAGTCTTAGCGATCGCCCACGGCTTGGCTTCGTCGATATACTGATTAAGGCCACGTACCTGATCCCAAATTTCGTCAAGGGCGCGGTCAAAGCGGCAGATCTCGATTGCCTTTTCAACAGGCGCACTGTCGTGTGATGCCACGGGAATCTGTCCGATCATACCGTTTTGGTATTTCATGATCATAGCAGCAGTACGCTGAACAGCGTTGCCGAGCTCGTTAGCAAGCTCATTATTATAAGCTGCTTCAAATGTGTCCCAGCTAAAGTCACCGTCGTTATAGCTTGGGATATGGCGCAAGAAGTAGTAGCGGAAGGCGTCCGTGCCATACTTTTCAATAATCTCACGAGGGGCAACAACGTTACCGATCGACTTGCTCATCTTTTCACCATTCATGTTGATGAAGCCGTGGACATACAGCGTCTTGGGAAGCGGAATGTTTAGAGCGTAGAGCATCGCAGGCCAGATGGCGGCGTGAAAACGCAAAATATCCTTACCAATTACCTGTACATTAGCGGGCCAGAACTTCTTGAAGTCACTGTGTTCAGGGTAGCCCAGAACGGTGATATAGTTCATGAGCGCTTCAAACCACACGTACATAACCTGGCTCGAGTCGCCCGGAACAGGAATGCCCCATTCGAGCTTTTCCTTCGGCCGAGAAATGCTAATATCTTCAAGGCCTTCGTTTAATACAAACAGGATCTCATTCTTGCGCTGTTCGGGAACAACTTCAAATGTGCCGGTTTCGATAGCTTCTTTGATCTGGTCTGTGTATTTGCTCAAGCGGAAGAAGTAATTCTCTTCTTCGATCTTGCGATACGCCTTTGGGTGATCTGGCTGCATACGCGCAGGATCTGCCTTAGATTCAGGCACAAATTCTTCTTGCGTTACGTCGTACCAACCAGTGTAACTCGCCTTGTAGATATCCTGCTCAAGGGCTTTCCAGATAAGCTGCGCCCGCTGCTCATGAGGCTTATCGGTAGTGCGAATAAATCGATCATTACTGATGTTGAGTTGTTTGGCCAACTCGCGGAACTTTGTGCTGATATCATCAACAAACTGCTGTGGCGTTAGGTTAAGCGTTGCTGCTTTCTCGGCAATTTTAATACCATGCTCGTCAGATCCAGTGGCAAAAATCGTGGGCTTGCCAGATTTGCGTGCTGCTCGGGCCAAAACGTCAGCCATCAGGAGTTCCATGCCAAAGCCAATGTGCGGCTCGGCATTCACATACGGAATAGAGGTTGTAACAAAATAGTTCATATTTACAGTCTACCTGTTTTTAGGGAAATGTTAGAGATTTAATAGAAATTTTAGAAAGAGAAAACTATGCCCGCGGGGGCATCATGCGCATCATCATTGGTGCAGTCATGGTTGTCATGCGTTTACTATACTATATTTATACCTTCTTGGCCACCTAGGCAAGTGCCTCAGCGAGTAGCGCGCTGCGCCTATCCAGCCAATCAGTAACTATTGGAAGGCCTTCTGGATGTAAGACGCCCGCTTTCATATCCCGTTCCATAAGAGCCGTTTCGACATACAGTCGATCATCGGGAGTCTGAAGCTCATGGAGCGAAACAAGTGAAACGCCTTGCGACGAGTGCGCTCGGTAGTGTCTATCAGTCGTAAAACGCACTTGTAAGTCCTGCGGACTATAGAATCCGTCATACGACACCGACATGTCCCATGTCCAGCGCTGGGAGTCGCCAAAGCGCACAGATTCACGATTATTTGCCGGCCAAGCAAACTGCTGGGGTGCCTCTCCGGAGATCTCTCGCAGTTGCATTGCATGACCAATAATCACCCGGCGCACCTTGTCCGTCCGATCCCCAGTAGAAAACTCGGGTGAAATACTAACCTGCATCAGCTCAAGGAGCCCTGACCGTACTGCTTGTGTATCGTCAGGCGAGACTGCTTTTTCCTCAACCATTCGGCGACGCATAATTGGCAGGAAAAGCCCCTGCAAACGTGCGCGCAAGTAGTAATGTTGATTATCGGTATTGGCCATGCTGTCACGCTTATCCGTAAAGCGGCGCGTGCGCTCTTCGGCCCCCGACAGCCAATGCTCACGTTGCTCACCTATTGCGAGCCGTGCCAAGTCTATATGCGCTGATATATTTGCCATTACCAAAGCAGGGTTTTCTGGACCTACATCAAGCGCGTTCACTATACCACTAAGCTGATATTCGTTAGGATTGTCGAGCGTTAGATACTTATTTCGTGCGTTACGAGCCTGGACGCCCCGCCTCTCTTTACACCCTCTACCCATAGTCTTCCTCCGTGTACGTTTCCCATTATTAACGCAAAACTGGGATCACGCAGAAGTCACCCAGTGTAAACTCAAGAACTAAAAACACCCCAGATGTACTGAGGTATTTTTAGTTGGTGGGCGAGGAGGGACTCGAACCCTCAAGACCGTAAGGCCAGCGGATTTTAAGTCCACCGCGTATACCAATTCCGCCACTCGCCCAATGACTGCAATTGTACCAGATTGAACGGCACAATTGCTAGATCAAACTAGAACTCCGGCCAGGTCGTAAATGCGATTGGCGCTACGTCGTCAAGCGTCAATGGCGTCACGGCCTTTGGAAAGTCATATTCAACCAAACGCTGGCTCCACGTATCAGGTGTTACCTTGGCGCCCTGGTTGTTGATGCCAGGCGTGAGGTCAATCATTGAGAACACAGGCAGTGTCGTCGCTGGGTCAATGTAGTAATCCATTTCGAGGCCAGCATTAGCTGGACCAAAGTATGTATACGGATACTTTTCAGGAGTAATACCTGTCGACTGGAAAGCACTCATAAAGTTTTGCATTCCCCAATATACACGACTGGTCTGTTGCTTAGGCGTCACCGTTACATGTAGCTTGAGGTATTTGTGGCCCGCCTTGTCGACAATTGTCACTGACTTGACGCCGAGTGACTGGCTCTTGTTAAGACTTTGAATAAAAGTGTCGGCTTGTTTATCGGTAAGACCACCAGTATTAAGACCGTCGCTCATACGAGTTGCTACCACGCTTTGCTTACAAGTAGTGCTGTCACTCGCAGGCTGCCAACCAGCAGTCGCCACGAGCTTGCTACCGTTATAGGTATATTGCTGGCCATCGATACAGCGCGTCTTGAGAACACCAATATTACTGTAAGCGTCATCGCTATAGGTGAAAGATTTACTCTTGTAATCAGCGGTAACATCGAACATGGTGTACTGGTCAGTCCGTTTGCCATTTTCTTTTGCGGTGTAAAATACATCCCATTTGGTGTGCACAATTGGCTGCATTGCAGCCTGCTTAAAGGCAGTGTAGAACGTTGCCGTCTTGTTCAAAGCCTGGACCTTGCCTGTTGCCAGCGTACCGTCAGCGTTCACCGTAGCTTTGATTGCATTGGCGTTATACGAAACTGGCGTAATGGCTGCCTGCTTGGCTTTTTCTTCTTTTTTAGCACTCGAGAATGACAGAACAACGGCAATCGCGAGGCCGATAATCAATAATGCAAACACAGTAAGACCACCAATAAACAGCAACTTCTTGATGTTCATCTTTTTCTTGTGATGCGGGGCCTGAGGCATCTCACCGCTAAGTGGTGGCAGCTCGGCCATTGGTCCACCAAATTGAGGTCCCATACCTGGCATATTGTTCATTGGACGAGGCGTCTGCGCAGGCGGCATCGCTGTTGTTGGCGGCGTCCACTGAGATTGAGCGGGTTGCTGGGGTGTGCTTGGCGGCTGCACTGCTGGTTGCTGGGGCTGTGCCGGCTGCGGCGCAGCTTGTGGTTGTGCGGGCTGCGGTTGCTGCTGAGCAATCTCCGAGTCGGAGCGCCATGGATAGGAGTGCGTCATATTTGGACGGATTTCTTCCGATTCGCTAAATTGCCGAGGCTCAAAGATTGACTGATCGTTGGTGTCGTTTGACTTTTGGTTGTTTGGATCCATAATTTTTTCTACTCTTCACTTCACAGTATACCAAAAATAGTTCCGGCTTAGGAGCCAATGCCCCTCAAGACTTACAGAACTATTTGCGTTGAACAAATTGGAGGCACCGACCGGACTCGAACCGGTGTACAAGGTTTTGCAGACCTCTGCGTAACCACTCCGCCACGGCGCCAATACCGGCTATTATAGCGCATGCTTTTAGATAATAACAGTGGTTGTTTGTAGCTTTTACACAGTTGCCCGCGGACGCGCAGCAAGCAAACCCCATATGTGACGGCGCACCGCTGCTGCATCGTGACGTATGCGGCCACGCTTGACGACATCATGAGGGCTAAATGTGAGCCCAACCCGACTAATGATGTCGGCGCCTATAGCCTGGACACTGCCAATCTCTTTAAACCGTTCCGGCGCAAAATCAACTAAGCATTCTCCATCGTGAGCATACTGTTCAAGAATCGACGGGTCAAGCGCCACGTTATTATAAAGAACGACGTCGAGTGGTACCCCATGGCGGCGCAAGGTATTAACGTAGTCAGCCACGTGCCAGTCTCTCGTTTGGTGTGGCTCAGCAACGACATTTGCGACCAAGATCTTAGGCGCAGATGTTGCCGCCAGCTCTTCGCGCATTTCACCAACAAGAAGTGCCGCTAGCTGCGACGTGTAGACACTGCCCGCAGCAAAAACAATGGCGTCAGCCGAACGAATACGCTCGCCCACTAAGCGGTTAAGGCTCGGCACTGGGTCATGCCTCAGCCATGGTTCGCGACTTGTTGTTTTGTATTCGTCAATTTCATTTTCTGTAACAACTGTTGCGCTGCCGTCCTCCATAACTAAGTGATGCGGCTCAAGCGTTACTGGCAATACCTCGCCGGGAACATCCCACATCTGGTGTGCCACCTGTAGACCCTGTTCAAATCCGTATGTTTGAATGCAGGCTGCGAGCGCAATATTGCCCATTGAATGACCGTGCAGGCCACCGTCGCCATCAAGGCGGTTGTAGCGCATGTCACGAACGGCAGCATTTCGGCTAGCCGCCATCATGACATTTCGCAAGTCGCCCACTGCGGGCACATTCAGCTCACGAGAAAGCCGACCGGTAGAGCCGCCATCATCGCTCATACTTACTACAGCAGTGGCATTTTCGGTGTGAGCAGCGAATTCGGGAAAAAGTGTCGCGCAACCACCGCCGCCGCCAATAATAACAATCTGTGGATTACTGTGAATGTGTTCTGCTGAATTCATAAGAGATGCTTTTAGAGCTCCCAATGTTTTACCACGCCCTGCTAGCACCAACAATAGAAAATGGCAACAAATAATTGACACTTTATGATCTGTTTTTCGTATATAATAACTATATGAACGTTGACAAAGATTTCTTCAGACTATTACGTGAGCTCAGCCTCAGCGAGACCGATGCTATGACGTATATCGCCCTGCTTCAGATTGAAAACGCTTCAATCCGTAAAATTGCAGCAGCCACGGCAATCAACCGCGGTACCACGTACGAATCGCTCAAACAGCTCGTGGCATTGGGGCTCGCCAGTGTTAAGCAAACGGGCAAGCGAGAAGCGTATACCGCCGAGTCGCCAGAGCGCATCTTTGAGCTGATCCGCGACCGTCGGCGTGACCTACTAGACATTAGTGCCGCCGCAAAAACCATCATCCCTCGCGTTATCGCCCACCAACCTCGGCCCGACGGACGGCCCATTGTTCGCTACTATGAGGGTGACGACGGCGTTGTTACCATCCTCAAAGATGTCTTGCAAACCTGTGGCATCGAAGATGATCCTTGTTACTACGCCTATTCTTCAAGCCATATTAGACAATACCTCTATCGCAAATTTCCTCAATTTACCGATCGCCGTATTGCGGCAGGCATCATGGTCAAGGTAATTGCGGCAGGCCATGGACACGAACCGGCAGCAGTTTCAGAGCGCAAAATTTTGCCTGACTCATTTGGAACTGACATCTCAAGTTATTCACTTATTTATGGCAATAAGGTTGCTATGATCTCAATGTCCAGCAACCTTACTCCTTACGGTGTTGTAATCGAAGACGAAGGCGCCACCTCTATGCAGCGCCTCCTGTTTGAGCAGCTCTGGAATTACTTGCCCGCTAACGCGTAAGACTAAAGGACCCCACCATGCGATCAAGCGTATGTAACTTGCCAGGCGTCGACTCGGTAACTGCATAGACCGAGTCCTTACTAAGCACATAGTATTGTTTCATGTGCACTATTGGATCCTTAGTTTCATCACTGAAAACAACACCGAGCGCTGGCTTATCTGCAACAGTTGCCTTAAAAAAGGCGTCTTTTGGCACATTGTAAGCAGCAAGATAATTTTGACGAATAAGGTCTTCTGTCGACTGGTCGAACAGATGATTTTCGGCAAGCCCAAAGTTTGGCAATTTCAGGATATTTAGCTTTGCATGCTCGTCAAACGTAATATCTTCGCCCATATCCACCGCTGCTACCTTGGCCTGCGTAGGGATAAGTAACTCGTATCCGGCATTTTTATTTGTGTACTTCTTGAGTGGCTCAGCAGTTAATGCCGAGGCTCCGATAGTCACGATTACAATAATGAAAAAGCTCACCAAAATAATAATCTTATTTCGGCGAACAGCAGTAAAACTTTTACGAATAACGCGTTCCATGTTCACTAGTATACTCGTGTCTATTCGCTTATGGTATTGTTTATAGTATGAACTACATTCGCTCAGTCCTCGCATTGCCTGACCGCTCCAGGGTTATTGCGATTATTTTGCTTGCGGTGGCTACACTTACGCTATCTATTATCGATAGCACGATGGACAAACAAGATATGCACCACCATGAGCATAATCACTCAGCTCACACCATGTAAAAAACCGCTCACGATACTGAGCGGTTTTTTTGGTGTAGGGTACTCCTAAATAAGTGGTGATTGGCGAGGTCCAGCAGGCGCCTTAGGGACCAAGAAGCCGATGCCCAAAATAGCAACCGCCAAGCCCAAGTGAAGCCAGTTGTCAGCCATGTTAATATCGAACAGTCCAAGCACTGTGTCTTTTTGCACAAAGCCAACAATAGTAACCAGCGCGTAAACGCTACCGAAAATCCTAAAGTAGAGCTGCGCATAATCTTCGCTCTTTGCTGCAATCAGTGCAGCCAAACCGCTCAATATATGAACAGCGTTATGAATAGTGCCAACTTGGAATATACCAAGCAACATATCTTTGTCATTTGTTACCCCAGGCACAAATCCTAAGATACCCACCGCCAGAAAGACGATTCCGAATACCATTGAAAGTGTTTTAAGCATATATTTCTCCTTAAAAGCTTAAGCTTATGAAATAAAGTATATGCTTGTCCTGTTGTATATACAACGTCAGGCTTAGTCTTCTTGCTTGTGCAGAGGCTGGCCGAATTCCCGTACCATCTTGGCACGCTCTTGCAGCCATTGGCGGCGCATGGCAGGTGAGGTCCACTGCACTACCTTGCGGGTTCCCTTGCGGCGAGCTTCTGCCTGCCTAATGTGCACAATACTGCGAGTTTGCAAGCGCTCAAGCATCGCTTTGGTGAAGGCTGTCTCCTCTTTTGTGTTAGCAGTCTTACCAACAAGTACACTCAGTTCAAGATATTGGTCGGCGTGCGAAAGTGGCTCAAGAACTGCGAGTATACTTTCGGCGATCGCTAGCTGCTCTTCATCGAATGCAGGATCGACAACCTCATACGCCGTAGCTTCAGTTTCAGTGGGCGCAGGTACTTCTTCGAGCCCCGGCAATGTCGTATAGCACACGCCGTCTTTCTCGTACGACAGCAGCTCACCCTGCTCGAGCAAGGCAGCGACTGTTTGTTCCGCCGTTGCACCGTCCACACCTAAGCTTGTTGCAAAGGCTGCGACCAAGGATGCGTGCGTTAAGTTATCACCCGTGACGTTTTCTTCAATAATAATGACTGCTGCCAGTTCTGATAAATCAGGTGGTTCAGCAGTTACTTCTATAGACGATTCAACTTGTAGAGCATCGGCCTCATCACTCTCCTGCTCCTGCACTGGCTCTTCGCTTTTGTCCGGGCGCGTGGGCTTGCCAGTCAGCATAGTCATGACACTGTTTTCGTCAGGGTATATCCGTTGCCACTCGGCTGTAATACCGTGCTCGCCGAGTGCCCGCACCACCGCAGCGCGCGTCGCGGCAAGGCTGCCAAACGCTTCAGCAGCCGCGCCAAGCAACTTTTGCTCACCCAAATATCCATGGAAATCACGTGAAGAGACATCGACCGATCCATCGGCTGCCTGGCGACGCAACACCCATGCCGCAAGCATCTCAGTAATGAGCACCTGGCGTCCTTCTTGATCATTGGGGAGTTCGAATGCTTGGTGGACCGGCACATGCAGCAGGTGTTCGCGTGCGGCGACTAAATCTGCAAGTGCAGTATCAATAACACCAACTGTCTGCTCTACATAGCCGCTCGGTACAGACGGCCCGGCTGTAGCATCCATTGCCTCTTGCAGCAACTTACCGCCCAGCTCTACATAGTCTTGTACTGTACCAGCAAGGACGTCAAATGTTGGAGGTTTCGCTTCATGGGATTGGGGAGTATATGACATATGCCCAGAGTAACCATGGGCGAAAAAGATTGCAAGCTAAGAGCCTGCAGTCATGAAGACCGGCAAATTGCCCATCGTGAGGCTACTCGGCGTAATTGATGCTGGAAATGAAGTCTGACTAAAGGCAACTACCGACGCGTAGTGTCCACGAATAATAGGGTATGTACCGGTTGAGCCATTCGTAGCCAGCACAGGGGCCGATGAAAAATTATTCAAGAATACAATGTAGTAGCTCGTGCCTGCAGCAAGGGTATAACTGCTGGTTAGCGTACCTTCGACGTATCCTGTCGTTTGAAAAGCAGCCGTCATATCACCGGTTACCGCCAAGCGAGTGCCCGACTCAGAGTACAAAGCCATGCCATTTATGCCCGCACCAGCGCCAGATCCAGCCGTAACTATCCACGCACCCAACTTATTGACCGTCACAGCGCTACCTGCTCTGGCTAGCACTGCTAAAAACGTTTGGGCACTTGGTCCATACGACAGGCTCGCAGCATACAGTGATGTCGTCCACATCGCCAAGCCAAACATGGCCGGGTCGTCAGCGGCGCTGGTAATGTTCATCGGCAAGTTTGCCACCGGAACTTTGCTGCTGCTATTGAGTGGCGCGTAGCCGCTGGCAGCGCCTTTGTTTGCCACGTCTTCTTTTGCCGCAAGGTCAGTCGTTAGGTTTGAGATTTTAGATTGAGCAATCGCTGCGCCGCTAGCAACCTGTGCATTTGCGACCACGCCAGAAGTAAGCGTGCCGTCGGTGTTATGACTAACAGCCAAGTAATCATTGAGCAATTGGCCCCATACCCCATCATCTGAACCCGGCGTAGGAAGACGTACCATATACTGTTGCCCTGTTTAGCTTTGTGTAATGCTTATGGTTTTAGTATAGCACGCCTGAGCCTGCAAGTTGCGGGTAGCTACGTTCGAGCTGCCGCACGAGTCCACCCAAGCTTTTTGCGCGACGTCGCTCCATGTCAAGCGAAGCACGCTCACCCTGTGGGGCATGCAAAATAGTTGGCGGCGGCGTGTCTGGTAACAGCTGGAATCCTCGGGCACCAAAAAACTTTGCACCGCTTCCTTGCAGAGCATATGTGTCAGCTACGACTGACGCATCTTGGCGATAGCCACCATATCTAAGAGCCGCGTGAAGCATCATACTTCCCAGGCCATTTCGGGCATGATCTGGAGCTACGGCAATGTCATTAACATAGCAGTTGGGGCGATTTCGCACTGTTGCAAGCATGTGAGGATAGCTCGGACTAACCTTTATGAGCCCCAAAAGGTCAGCCTCGTCAGGCCCCTGATCCGCCTCATAAGCCAGCCAGTACGTCGCACCGTTCTGTTCTGTCGAGTTACGCACGCGACCAACCTGTGCAGTCACTCCTTCGTAGCCAGTGCTAAAATGGTTCGCGATTGTACCCTCGGGCACTGAAGATCCAAACTCTCCTTGGTATGCTTCACCCATCACACGGAGCATCTGCTGGGCGGTTTGCCGCTGGATTGGCTCAGCTACACGTTCAACAACAATGTCAGGCTTTTCAAACGCAGCACCACCATACAACACAGCTATAGCTTCAGGTTGCGGATGTTTCATGTATACTCTCCTTGTGTTAGATATTGCTGGTAATTTGCTCTAGTATACCGTATCATTTTGGATTCATATGATTACTACCGAAACCCTCTACATCACCACTCCCGGTCAGCGCCCCGATATTATACTTGCGCCCTATACAGTCAAAGACCTTGGGCCTTACCTTCCGGTGCGGCGCGAAACCATTCCGTTTGAACATGCCATAGCTCAGGATTTCTACCAAATGGACCCGCAGAAGTACATCGACTCCGAGGCAGATAGTATCACCACGAGCTGGGGCATTTTTAATGAAGCACGGCTCGTGGGCATGGTAGCTACCTGCGAAGAAGTCGACGATAACGAAGTTCTCCTAGAGAACCAAGAAGAAATTGGCACCATACTGTTCGATGACGAGATGCGCGGCCTTGGCATCGGCACCTTGGCCAAGATTGGCCTTATGGCTCACGGCATTAGCGAGCGAGGCATTCGCCAATACGGTGCTTGGACCTCCGAACAAAACCTTGCAGCTCAGCGATCACTCCACAAAGCCGGTTTTACCCTTACCGAAAAGTCAAAATACCATGATTACGGCGATGGAGTCGCAAGTGAGTACTGGGTTCTTGCAGATATGCGCGGCAGGCCCAATATTCCTTTCGTGACACCCCCAAGAACAGCCCGTTTCCGTAAGGGCTGGAGGCGATTTGCCCGTGCCTTTAACGAGCTCGACATTCAGAAAACATAACCCAGTTTGTTGTCCAAAAATCGCCATCATTCTATGACAAACTGTGCCATGATACTATCATGACCATTGCAGGCAAAACTACCGACCAGCTGTACCAAGTCATCCTGACGCGAGACGCGTCTTATGACGATCAGTTTTTCTTTGGTGTACAACCACGTTCTGTTCGTAAATTAAGGAGCACTCCATAATGGACTACACTTACTATAATTCCCCTATTGGCATCATAACCATCGCTGCCGACGCACACGCCCTGCGCGAGCTCCATATCGAGGGAGACAGGTACTTTGGAAGTATCCCACCTGCATGGAGACAAAATGCAAACAATCCAATTCTTATGCAAACACAACAAGACTTAGCAGCCTATTTTAGTGGCGCGAGCCTCGTCTTCACCACACCAGTTACCTTTGCCGGCACTACCTTTCAAGAGTCGGTGTGGCATGCGCTACAGAATATCCCAGCAGGCCAAACCCTCACCTATGCCGAGCTGGCACAGCGTATAGGTAAGCCTAAGGCCATACGAGCCGTCGGAACAGCCGTAGGCAAAAATCCACTCTGCATCGTTATTCCTTGTCACCGCATCATTGCTGGCAATGGCGGACTCGGCGGCTACGTCGCCGGCCTTGAGCGCAAACAATTTTTGCTCAACCACGAACAGCATTTTGGTAGCGTTGGTACTGTGCTAAAATAAGCCCGGATGTCTGTCTAGGAAGTACCCACTTTCGAACAGCTTTGTAACAATGTTACAAACTCTAAGTAAGGCTAACGCCTTGCGTGCAGCACCGCAACTGGTAGTGCATACCAGTGCAGCTTGCATGCAAGGCTTTTTTGATGCAAGCTCCTCAAACCATAACGAAAGGAGTTTCAAATGCACGAATTATCAACAGCAACCTGGTGGCTGATCGCCGCGAGCACTTCTATGACTACCATGGCAGCCACTGGCGTATACGAAGCGCTCTTTGTGATGCCAACGTGGTTTGCCGATGTACCAAAGTCACTGGCATTAATGCGTAATCGAAAAAGCATAAAGTTCTGGATTCCACTGCAGATCATAACCATCGCAAGCGTCATTACCAGTTCAATCCTTAACTGGAATATCAGTACGATCCACACAACGCTTGTAGCTGCTGACATTTGCTTTGGTCTTGTATGGATTAGTACGGCAGTCTTTTTCGTACCCGGTGTTATTGCCTTCCAAAAACTTGATCTATCAAAGCCCGCTCCCCTTGGCTTAGCGGCGCGTGGACACCGATGGTTACGCCTCTCATGGCTACGCCAGGGCGCAATGATAGCGAGCGCTCTATGCTTTGCTATTACTCTTGCTGTTATATAGCGTACCGGTTTTCCAAATAAATAGTTGACAGGGGGACAGCACTGCCTTATTATGTTCATAAGTTTAAACGGTTAAACAAATGAACAAAGAAGAAGCAGATGTACTAGAACTATTTAAGCAAGCGGGCCCGCTGTTTATCGCACTGGGCGACGAAAACCGACAGCACATAGTCGGCTTACTGCTCCAAAACCCGCAGCTGAGTGTTAATGAAATAGCTGCTGCCTCTCCTCTTTCGAGGCCAGCTATTTCACACCATCTAAAGGTTCTACAGCAAGCATCGATAGTCAGTGCGGACAAGCAAGGCACCCAACGCCTCTACCGCCTCAGCGACGAATCCATACAACAAGTCGATTTGCTCGAGGCGCTCGCCAAGGCACTTCGTGAATGCACCAAATGGTACCAATAACACTACGTTTTAGAAAGATCCCCCATGACTACACAATCAACAACTCAATACCTCAAACTTACAGACGGCACCATTGCATACGACGACCAAGGAAGCGGTAAACTAATCATTTGCATGCCTGCAGGCGGTGACACGCGCGCAGAGTATCGTCACCTTACGCCACTTCTCGCGGCCGCAGGCTACCGAGTCGTCACGATGGATATTCGTGGCCAAGGCCAAACAAGCGCAGTATGGCCGAGCTATTCATACGAAGCAATGACCGAAGATGTTATTGCCCTTGCGGAGCACTTGCAGGCAGGTCCAGCCATTATTGTGGGGACATCAAAAACCGCCGGCGTTGCCGTTATGGCCGCAAACAATCGACCAGAACTCTTTTCACATGTCACCATGATGGGACCATTTGCACGAAGTAAGTCTAAAATTATGTCTGTTTTAACCGCACAAATCTTACTCTCACCGCTCTGGGGCCTCAAGTTATTTGCCGACTTTTACAATGACAAGATGTACCCCATCAAGCCCACTGACTACGCCGAGCACACTGCTGCTATGCGTACCATGCTTAAAGAACCGGGCCGCCTTCGTGCGCTCCGTCTGATGTTTTCAGATAGCGGTAAGGACCTCGACAGTCACCTTGCACGGCTCACCCAGCCAACGCTGCTTATCATGGGCGAAAAAGATCCCGATTTTCCTAACCCCGCAAAAGAAGCTGCCATCTACGGTAAGCTGATGCATACTACCACGCCACAGATTCACATCGCAGCCGGTGCCGGTCATCACCCCCAGGCACAAGTTCCTCAAGAAGTTGCCAGTACAATGATTAGCTTTTTAGCCTAGGCGTCGCCAGAAAGGTACAATTCTATGCATTTTACAAATAATTTTCAGCGCGTCGAAGCGGCGGTCATGCTCCTTGCAACACTTTTGGCATACCAACACTTCCATTTCAGCTGGTGGTTTATGGTCGCTTTCTGGCTTGTCTTTGATATTTCAATGCTCGGCTATGCGGCGGGCAACCGAATTGGCGCTTGGTGCTACAACCTAGCACACAGTTTCATAACTCCCGGCGTGTTGATAGGTATTAGCGCGCTAACTGATGAGCGGCTCCTGCTACAGATTGCCCTCGTTGAGCTTGTCCACATTACACTTGACCGCGTGGTAGGCTACGGGCTCAAGTCTACCGATGGTTTTCAGCATACCCATTTGGGTGTTATCGGCAAACACAAGCACGCAAACTAAGGCTTAAAATCTAGCCCGTCGAGCGACTGGTACAGGTCATACGTCCACCACAGCAAAAAGCCGTCTATTGCAGCGCCGATAATATCCATGCCAATCAGGGCAACAATAATCCAATAAGCAAATAGTACGCAAACACCGGCTACTATTTTTCGGGCCAACGCCACATCTTTTGTTTTGAGCAATACGCTGCCCGTGGCAATACCTGCAATCCAGGTCAGCATAGTAATAGGTGTCATGAAACCGTTACTCGAGCCAGCACCAGCTACGCCAACCATTACGCTACTCATAAGCAATGATTGCACAGCACTAAACAGCATCAGTCCGATTAGTATCCATGCACCCTTGCGAAGCTTAGGAACTCTGGTGGCGACTGGGGCATTCATGCGTGACGTGTGGAGCACATCAGCAAACGCAGCATCGGGACTTTTGTATGACTTGTGGTCCGATGTTGCATCAAAAAAGTGCGGATTAGGTTCGTGGTGACTGTTCTTGCCAGCGTCCATGGCTATACGGCGAGCTCTTTTTGCAGAATGTGCAGCAGGCGGCTGCGACTTTCGCCTTCAGCAAAGTCATGGCCACCATCAAGCGTTACCGCCGAAATACCTGGATCAAGCCGTTCAAAGCTACGTGGAGTCAGGACTTCATCATGGCGAGCATTGATGATACGCAACTTCGTAAACTTCGCGAGCCTGTTGTACAGTTTTACCGGAATTATATCGGCAAGACCCTGCCAATACTCAGGACGCACTACAACAGTATCACCATCCGGCTGGGCAATACGGATACGAGTCTCGACATCAATCGTTGCGCCTAGCTGAGCACTCAGCTGCGCAGTGAGCACCGTTTCGCTGACATCATCCGGAGGGGCTATCATGATAATTTTGCGTATATCACGTGGCTTAAGAATGCCGACCGGCACACAGCCCTGGCCGTGGCAAACCAAATCAATAACTGCGCCAGGATGGTCAGCACGAGCAGTATTGATAACTTTGCGGAGTTTTTGCGCTTGTTCGTTAAATGGCTTCACCGTCAAGGTTTTGGATGACGCGTTAAAGGGACTGTAGTCAAACAATATGTGCGTTGCCTCTGGCATCGCTTTGGCTACTGCCCTAAAGAGGCCTCGGTCATCCTTGCGAACGCCAAAACCATGCGAATAAATAACAATGTGGGGGTTCGTAGGATTCATACCGCCTATTATACTGCTTTTCCAGATTTAATGATTAAACTGTTCGAGTTTTATGGTATGTACATCACCCGTACCGCTGACATCAATGAGCTCACAGTTACCGAAATGGAAGCCAGTCAATACATCTTGCCAATTACTATCGGTGGCTGCGCAGTAGATCATCTTGCCGATATCACCATGACACACGAGCAAAACCTTACCACCAATGTGCTTGCTACGCACCGTATCAAGGATGCCCTGACCACGCTCGACAAGCTGCGGAAAAGTTTCGGCTCCTTCGGGATCAAGAAAATACGTGATCGTATCCGTTTTTATAATATTCGGGGCACACAATGCCTCTATCTCGCTGGCAGGCTTACCGCTCATGACACCAAAATCACGTTCGATAAGCTCGGGCATAACCTCTGGTTCGGGCAAGCCAACAACACGCGCAGCAATCTGTGCCGTTTCGAACGCCCGCCTCAGTGGCGAACTATACACAGCATCGAATTGCAGCCCTTGCTGCGCAATTCCCTCACCGAGCTGCTGGGCTTGTTCACGCCCCAGGTCGGTCAATGGCAAATCTCGATGTCCATTCAAAATGCCGTTCACGTTGTCTTCGTTCTGGCCATGCCGTGCAATAAATATTTCAACGCTCATATGCCACAAACCTACTGGACAACTGGGAACTTCTTTACACCAACTTCTGGCAATAGTATTTTGCCATCCATGCTCACAATAAATGCCACAGTTTTAGCCACATCAGCTGGGTCAAGCGCACCTGACACATCTTTGCCAACGCCAGACTTAGCAAACATTTCGGTATTGAGAGTTGCAGGATACAAACCCGTAACACCAATGCCACATGGCTCGAGCTCTTGCTGCATAGCCTTGGTAAAGCCCGTGATTGCCCATTTGCTTGCGGTGTAGATAGGCCAGCCTTCGCGCGCGTTAAGTCCGCCCTGAGAAATAACATTAATGATCAAGCCGCTTTTTTGGCGCTTCATGTGAGGCATCACGGCCTTAGTAAGGCTGATGGTACCGTTGACGTTAGTATCAATCGCTTCCTGAATGCGACTGTCGTCAGTTTGGTCAAGTGGCCCCTGGAGCCAAATGCCTGCGTTGTTTACTAGGCAATCAATGGTGCCAATTTCGTCACACACTTTTTGCATTGCAACAAAGTCGCGTACATCACCAACCATATAGCGGCACCCAAGCTCAGCTGCAGTAGCCTTGAGCTTCGTCTCGTCACGAGCCAAGATAATCACGGTATTATCACGCACTAAGTTTTTGGCAATTGCCTTGCCAAGGCCTTCACTTCCACCAGATATAAGAATCGTTTTCATCAGCCCATCATATCATGAACAGTGCCGGTATATTATTACGTACTTTTTAATCTGGCTGGTACTATAGCAAGGCAACATATAATTTTATGTACTCTAATTTGGATAAGGATCGAGGTTACGGTATGAAGACTATTGGCCTAATTGGTGGCATGAGCTGGGAATCTTCTCTGGAATATTACCGAATCATAAATGAAGAGACTAAGAAACGATTGGGCGGGCTACATTCGGCTCGTAGCCTCATGTTCTCGTTTGACTTTGCTGAGATCGAAGAGCTCCAGCACTCGGGCAACTGGGCCGAAGCAACTCGTCGCATGATACAAGCCGCGCAGGATCTTGAAAAAGGTGGCGCCGATTTTGTACTGATCTGCACTAATACCATGCACAAAATGGCCAATGACGTACAGCAGGGCATATCAATTCCTTTACTGCACATTGCAGATCCCACAGCGCAAGCCATAAAAGATCAGGGCATCAAAAAAATAGCCCTCCTCGGTACAAAATTTACTATGGAAGAAGACTTTTACAAGGGTCGTTTGACTGAAAAATTTGGCCTTGAGGTAATTACGCCAAATGACGAAGAGCGCCAAATAATCCACGACATCATCTATACCGAGCTCTGCCTGGGCGATATAAAACCAGCATCAAAAGAACAGTATCTTACGATCATTCGCCACTTGGCAGAACGTGGCGCCGAAGGCGTTATCTTGGGCTGTACAGAAATTGGGCTGCTCGTTCAGCAAGAAGACACTGACCTGCCCGTCTTTGACACAACCACAATCCATGCCCACGCCGCCGTCGCTGAAGCGTTATAGTCAGACTAAACTAACGACGCTTTAACGATGTCTGCTTTCTTGATTTCTTTGCGGAGCCACATTCGGTCGGCGGCCGCTACGGTGCCGTCAAATTTTACGCCGAGCAAGTCTGAAAGCCAGGCCTGTACGGCGGCATTGTCGGCCAAGAAATAACTACGTCCGTCCTTGATACTAATAAGATTCATAAACCACAGCGGCTGACCTGCCGATAGGACATGCTTGAATGTTTCATATGAGTGCTGAGCAAGGCCTGGACCATCCCAAATAGCAAGTTGACCGACTTCGATTGGGTCAGGAAATGTTTTGAATCCAGCCATTGTTTTGGTGTCGTCTTTAATCGCCTGCGGCAAATCGACAGTGATACCGTCCTGACAGGCGCTAAAGTACTGCGCAGGCCAATTTTCGGGCAAGTCAGCAATGCGAGCGAGCTCTGCATACGCATGGTGGTCACGGTCGGTCGTAATTTCGGCTCCAAAATTCAGCGTATTGTCTAATATGCCACACATCAAAAGCCGAGCGCTTGTTTGACTCATGTCTGCCAACAAGCCCGCCTGCTCCCATTTTTCAAAAATCTGAGTGCAGGCCGCACCAACATGTTCAATGATAGCGCCGCCGCCAATGCGCGCTTTCCAGTACTCCTCTAAGCCAGGGTGATGGTCAATAACCTCGTCTATGCGATCGTGATTTACAAAAGGCTCGAAATACTCGGGCTCGGATACATCGATCAAGATAAACGTATCGCCGTCCGCTGGCGTATAGGTAGTCGCAATATCAGTTTGCCATTCGCGTACAATTGCCGGGATGCTTTGATTAGGCACGGCTTCGATAACCGCCTTTGCCTCGTGTCCCTGTTTTTGCAAAAGTTCAGCGTAGGCAGCGCACCCTGCATATGCATCAATATCAGCGTAGCGCGCACCCGCAGTTACAATCTTCATGCCTCTCCCTTTCGTACAATAATATAGAGCCAACTTGCATTCTTTAGACTCGTCTCGCCACTTTCCATACTCAGCCATTCAAAACCAGCCAACTTCGCTAGCTGCTGTAATTCAGCGGGCTGCCAATAATAGAAGTACCGAGGAGCACCGAGCTTTTCCTCAGTCCACTTCCCTCCATCACCCATTTTCACCGAGAATGCAAAAATACCGCCCGGGTTGAGTGCGTTATACACTTTGGTAAATACTTTTTCAGATTGTTCGGGCGTAAAGTGCACCAACACGCCGTTAGCAAAGATCATGTCATACCGAGCGGCAATTTCGTCAGTAAGCACGTTAAGCACTCGAGTAGCCAGGCCTTTTTGCGCCATGATAGCGACAAACTCAGGTACTGCCTCGGTGCATTCAAGCTTGTAACCCCGTTCAGCTATATATGTCGCGTTTCGCCCGGCGCCACTGCCAATCTCTAGGATGCTGCTGTGCTCAGGAATACTATCGAGTGCGTTATCGATCCAGGGATATTCGGCATCGTTGATCTTTTGCGGCGTGCTATCTATATATGCCTGCAGCTTTTCTTGGTAGGTTTTAAGGGTAGTGCTGTTTGCATCTTGGCCATTCATGTTTTGTAGTATAGCAAACGGTCGCGATATCTATAACATTCTACCTATGGCACTTACCAATTCGTCCGCTTTGTCGTTCTCACCCTGCGCCCGCACATGGCCGTTAGACAAGCAGTGGCGCGCATGATCGCGAAGCAACTCAAGCGCAACCTTATCCAAGGCAGCCTTTGCAGCGCTGACCTGGGTCAATATATCGATGCAGTACTTATCTTCTTCCACCATTTTTGACACACCGCGTACCTGGCCTTCAATACGGCTTAGCCGCTTCTGCAGTGCAGGCTTATTCTCTGCATATCCGTAGTGCTGCATATCCATCCCCTACTGGTGATTATGGCCTTCGTGCACACTCATTGTTAGTGCATGGCCTTTATTCTTGCTCAGAAGATATTTATTAACTGGTAGTGCAGCAAAAAATGCGACCCCTAACGAGATTGGCATACTTATCCAAAATAATGGGTCAGTGAGCGTGGCATGCATAGCCCCAGGAATGACGTACATAACCGCATTATCGACAATTTCCATAGTGGTGATCGACAGCGTATCAGCGGCAATCACAATTAAAAATGCCGCTACAAAAGCCATGCCTGATTTTACGAGCGGCCTGATCGAAAGGCCAAAACCAAATACAAATGCCAGCGCAGTCGCGAGCAGCGTCGTAACACCGTTATTCAGGCCAACTGCCGTACCGATAATTAACCCCAGCACTTCGCCAATGGCGCAGCCCGTCAAACAATGCAGCGTTGCGCTTACCGCCATAGCATTGCTATTTGCGTGGTGATGCTGGTGATTTTGATGTTCGTCCATAACACTCTCCTATACCCCTATAGGGTATATGGATTTTAGCTGTAAATCAAGCTTAGCCTTCGACAGCTACTGCAAAGCCACCGTACGCCATTTTTGTCATGTCAGTTGGCATCTCAAAATCAGCTTTATCTTTATAGAGTTCGCTCATTTCTTCCATGACTTTTTGGTTTACTTCGTCACGGTGTTCTTTGGAGTTGAAGACGATAAAAGAAAACCACACATTGTCGTCGGCAGATGCGCCAGCCATTTCCTGAAAAGCGCGTGTTTTTTGGTCGCCCATTTCCTGCTGCTTCAGATCATCACCCCGACATTCAAAGTACTGCAAAGCACCGTTCTTCATCCACGAGTCGCGACCCATTTCAGCCATTTTCTGATATTCAGCTTCTTTGCCCTTAGGAACTACAAGTACAAAACCATCGATATATTTAGCCATTGTCATACTCCTTTTATTACGCTTATTCTATATCAGTTTACCATTCAGGTAGCTTCTCACTGCCTCATAGGGATATAATGGCGCCATGAGAGCGCATTGTGATAGCAAATACTAAGACCTTACACCAAACTTACGACGACATAGCCGGTGACTACAGTGACAGTATCGCCATTATTAATGCATTTTATGGCAGGTTCTACAGTAGGCACATGCCGCGCACGAGAAAATCCCTCCTTGATATAGGCTGTGGAACTGGCGATATGTTAGTGAAGCTATCCGGAAATTTTGAGCAAAGTTTTGGCATAGACCCGATTGAAAAATTCGTGACGATTGCAAAACAGCGGGCCAAAAAATCAACTATTCAGATGGGCAGTGCAGAAGCTCTGCCTTTCAAAGATAAATCCATGGACTACGTAATAAGTCACGTTGTTTTTCAGCACGCTGATAGGGACCTGGCCGTCGAAGAAGCAGTCCGAGTCTTGAAATCGGGCGGGAGGCTTGTCATTAGCGAGGTTCTATCAAAAGAGCACGTGTCCAAGGCTTCAATGTCCGACATCTTCAGGCGCCTGCTCTTCAATTACTTTTTACTCTCCAACTACGGACTAAAACAAGCACGACAAGCCAAGGCGTTTCAGCATTCGTCGAGCTGGAAAAAGCTAACCGCCATACATCGGGCGCGAAGGTTTGACTTTGAGCAGCTACAACTGTTCTACTCAAAAAAACTTCCCGGAGCTACCTTGCAACATCTTGACTCAAAGATTGTCGCAGTTATCTGGGACAAAGCATAGGCCATACTTTTGTAGGTCTTTACTACTGTTCTATCAGAGGGATTGTTGCGAGTATTCGGCGCATTGCGTTTTCTTCTTCGCTCAGCTTAGCCGCGATCGACACGTCCCTAATAAGAATATCTTCGCCTACCTCAACTCGCCGAGATCCATAGACTGACACGTGCGGCATAAAGCCTTCGCGGTGAAAATGAGGGTTCTTCAAAAACGCCCCTTCCGCCTCTAACATGTCCATTATTTTTGTGTGGAGTTCTTGCAACTCTGGTGTTAGTTCTAGGACGGTCACCGGAATGTCTTTGTCAGGTCCGTAAAATTCATCTCTCAGAGCTTTGACAGTAAAAGATTTTTGGTCCGCAAGAGCGTGCTGCAGTTTTGCCTCGAGTTCTTCAAGGCTCAGATCTATCTGAAACGAATCTACGTGAGTCAAATGCACCGGTATGTTGTCACCCCTGTATTCATATCCAACAGGGTAGTTTTCTAAAATCGTTGCAAATCCAAATTTGGCCATTAGGCTATCATAACACGTCCCGCCAGGGAAGCTGCCCTAGCGCTTAAAAGAGAGCAAAGACTGCAAACTAGCCAGTCATAAAGCCATAGCACTAGAACCCGAACGCCTCGTATACTTCAATGCTGCCTATGCCCATCTGAACACTTGGAGCTTTCTGGGCAACACTGAGCGCTGCATCAAAGTCTTTCGCCTCGATAACGGCGAAGCCTGTCAATAAATTATCAGCATCTTTTATGCCGTCTTTAGTTGCACTCTTACCGCCGAACTTAAAGGCATCGCCAGCCGTACGCGCACTTCCGAGTGACCCAACCCATTCTCCCCACGCCTGTACAAATTGCTGTACTTCTTGTTCAGGAAGCTTCGTCCAGTCACTTGCTTCGTTAGATTTATATACCAAAATGTATTTTGCCATGACTCATGCCTTTCAATAGGTTACCGCCCGCAGTGTACGCCCCGATGGTCGATCAGGAAATGTAAAAAAGTCTACAATTTTTAAAGGCTGTCTGTTTTCTTAGAGAATAGCCCTTTAGGTAAGCAAAGCCCCGGGAAACTTTATTCCAACCCAGGTAGAGTTTGATAATAGCGTTTTAGTTCAAAGGCGACAAAAGGGTTTGGCTCCAAGGCTCGAGCCTCGGGAGTCCTTTCTGGCGCAGTAGCGTTAGCAAGAATTAGTGCCGCCCGTTTTTCTATATGATCTATAGTTCGAACAACGTCATCATCATGCTCAATAGTAAAACCGTCGCTTAGGTGAGTTGTTCCGTATACTACCTCCGCAGGACCTTGGTCGTATCCAGTAATCTCCAAGGACTCTACTCGACCTTGCTGATAATTCTCTACTGTAATACTTGGCGTACTCGGGTCAAAGTCATACCCCAAGAGCCCACGATTACCCTTAATAATGTGCAGGAATCTTGGATGCGTGTGATTGCGGTTTTCAATAGCGACCGGCCCGGTATGCCCTCGCGCTCCTATTTCATAGTTCGTAGGGGTTGCAAGTCTGAGGATTTGGGATGCTACAAGTTCACCAACAGTATGGCTCGCCACCTTCTGCAGGCGCCATTCTTCCGCAACGCCTAAACGTCGTTGAAGCCGAGAGTACTGCGTGATAGCGCCCGTTGCACCCGAAAATTCTCCGTTCATAAATATATTATACCATAAATACAGTTGCCCACCCTTAGTTCCCTTGAGGGCTATGGAAATAAATAGCTTGTCTCAAACAATGGCCTGAATGTATCGTAGGCCGCTTTTTTTGCCGCTAAAATTTCACCTGCCTGTGGATGTTTAGCCCCATGAAGGTGATATTTGAGTAATTCATACACCATGCGAGCAGTCGATAGTACCGGCAAGGCCGCTTTTTCGGCATCACTCAGAGGGCGAACGCTTTCGTACGCCTCAACAAATAGTTTGGCGTTTACGATATCACGACCCAGCACGCAGTGCTCCGGATCTTCGATGGCAAAAAATAAAACCTTCGTAATATCTTCGATAAAATAGCTTTCTCGGCAGTCGTCAAAATCAAAGATACCACTCAGATGTTCGCCGACATATTTTATATTCTGGTACATTACGTCACCGTGGATTGGGCCGAACGGAACAGCAGTAAGATCAATACTACTCAAGCTCTGTTCTAGCCTACCAGCCAAATACTCTACGAATTCATCGCTGCCGCCATTTTTGCGGTATTCTTCGAGGCGTTCTTGCGCCAGGTCCACAATTGTACCATTGAACGATCGTGGCGCCGGATACGTATAGGTCTGCCCGGCCACGTTCATCGTAGCCACAGCGCGAGCGAGTTCGGTAATCATTGGCCGCGTAAAATTGGCCGGCTCTTCGCCTTTTACATACTCCATAATCCCAAATGTGCGGCCATCAGGAAGTGTTTCGAAGGTATGGCCAGCAAGAGATGTATGCACGGCAGGTATGGGCAATCCTTGAGCGCGACATGCTTCCATAAAATCAAGTTCGTCCAAGATATCACTTTCCTGACGTTCGCCCATACGGCTATGGAGTTCGCCCCACACACGTAGTACCGCCTGGCCAAAACTTCCCTCCAAAAGCGCTGTAGTATTTTCGGCTCCCATTTTGAAGAATGTAACTTTTGAGATTTGAGGGTCTACAAAAAATTGGCTTACTGCATATTGTACGTAATCATCTGACAGAGGTGTATTCATCCAAGAAATTATACAGCAAGGCCTAGAATAAACTACGCACTACCTGCTCTGCTTGTCGACAGTTCTGCTATCATACCTACAAAGGCACCGGTTAGGCGCCAAGACTATCGATGTTGCTCATAAAGCGACCAACTCGCCCAGCAAAACGACTGACATCGTATTCAGAAAAGTGAGTGACCCGAGCGGTCTGGTAGACCCGATTGCCGCTCGTTGTATTGGGATCGGGATAAAAATAATCGTCGTACTGTACAACTTCGGGAACATCAATCCCCGGAAACTGATCACCAGCAAGGTCAAATCGTAGAGATAAGTCAGGGTGAGTGCAGCCGTCATCTATGTTATTAATTCGAAGCCAGGTATGATCATCGCCCACCGGTGCGCCAGCTGCTGTGACTATTTTTCCTTCCTCAAAAAACATTTGGCTTACGTCAGCAATACCGAGTCGAGACAGCCATAGTCCAAATCCATAGTTAGTAACGCCGCATTGACCATTTGATTTGCCAGCGATGTATTCGCTTTTAGGGTAAATTGTATCTCGGCTCCAAGCCAAGGCCGCAAGTCTGCGAAAATTTTCTGCTTGGCGCAACACAGCCAGCTCTTGAGAAATGGAGACTTCGCGGTCTGAACCACGCAAAATATTTCTAGCAGAAAACCTCATAATGCATCAATAATAACAAAAAATATCTGCAGCTGGACGGTGTGCCTTATGCGACTTTATTCCAGCCCTATTCAACACCCGTTACTTTACAGTAACGCCGAGCTTCATTCTGATCACTGGGAACCAAGACATCCATGCGACCACCTATTAGGCTGGGCACCGAGCCATGCTTAGCCTTTATGGGCTGCGAGCATTCATAGATCAAAAGTTGCTCGTCCTTATAAGAAGTGATGGTTGACTGCTTAAACATTTTAAAGGCGACTATGCCGGTAGCAAGCACCAAAAAGATAGCAAACACACTGACACGAACCTTTTTTGACTGCATGATCTTGGGAGTTTTCATAGATATCCTTAATGCGCACCGCAAATATACAGTAGATTTAGGTATTATAAGTCATGTATGCCGCTCGTTCTAGGTATCCTGGCGCTATCCCCATCACACCAGTTCAGGTTGGGATAAGCACCCACTAAGTGAAGTAGTAGGCATTATTCCAGCCCTTCCTGGGTTGCAAATGCCGGTGCTGTTTTCGGTTTTGGGCGTCGCAATCGAAGCGCAACCACACCTGCAACTGCTATCGTAATCAAGCCATCGACAAGTATTGCATCGTGATAGCTATGCAATACTGCCAACTTTTCAGAAAGGTGCGCAAAAGCGTTGGTGCGCTCGGTAAGTACAGCGCTCATAAGAGGAATGCCGAGGCTGATGCTCGAGAGTTGCGTCATTGACGTAAGGCTCGTTATCGCGCCTTCATCGGCATTGTCCGCACCGGATGTAGCCGTCACCATTGACGCTACGAGGGCACTCATATGGAAGAATCCGTTAACAAACGTAACTCCTAGCACGAACCATAGCCACGATGCATTAGTACCAACAAGGAGAAGTAACAATGTCGTGACGCCCTGCCCCATGAGACCCACGAACATAGTTCGTTTGCTGCCAATTTGCTCAATATATTTAGGCAAGATGACACCAGCAATGAACGCAGCAATACCCATCAGACCAAATGCCAAACCGGTAATTGCGGGCGAAAGGCCAAGGACTTTCTGCAGGTACAATGTAGTCAGAAATACCATGGCGGTCTCTAGGGCAAAGACAGCAAACAAGCTTACATTACCCCATTTTACGGTGCGACGCTTGAGGATACGGAGGTCGAGCAGCGGCTGGCGGCTTCGCCTCTCCACTAGCCAGAATACAATAAATGACACAAGGGCAACCACTAACGCCACGGCAGTGAGCGGATGCGCGAAAGCGCTTTCACCAAATGAAGTAACACCATACACCAACGCCAGCAATGCAACAGTGATACTAATAGCACCCGGCGCGTCAATATGGCTTGCTTTTGGTCCACGACTCTTCTGAATGTACTTTGGTGTAAGTATTGCGATGAATAACGCGACTGGTATGTTAATAAAGAATGCCCAGCGCCAGTTCAGTACGCTTGTAAGCACGCCACCTAGCACCGACCCGACGGTAAAACCAGCCGACAATAGTGCACCATTGAGGCCAAGAGCCTTGTCGCGGAGCGGCCCTTCCTTGAATGAAGTGGTGAGCAGCGCAAATGCCACCGGCGTGACCATAGCAGTAGCAAAACCTTGGGCAATACGAGCGATAATCATCATCTCTGGGGTAGTTGCCAAGCCACCAAGCAAAGACCCGAGCGCAAGCAAAATCATACTCCCCACAAATAGGCGACGTCGACCAAAAAAGTCAGCAATACGGCCGAAGAACAGTGTGAATCCGGCGGCAACTAGCGAGAAGGACGTTGCGATCCATTGTAAGTTTGCTAAGTTAAAATGCAGTCCTCGGCCAATCTCTGGCAGAGCTACGTTTAATATTGAAAAATCGACTGACAACATAAATTGCGCACCGAGCAAAAGAATGAGCATCATTTTCTGTCGGCCAGTCATGTGAACCGGATTTGCCATACTACTTTTCCTTCTAGTTACTTTTCGTCTTAGGGCTGACGCCAGTATGGCAAACATGTTATACTGGTACTAGAAGTTAACTTATCATGGTATAAAAACCACCTGGATAGCATGGAACGCCGAAAAGAACTCGCTACATTTCTCAAAACCCGCCGCGTACAGCTATCGCCCATCGAGGCTGGTCTGCCCGCAACTACCCGTCGCCGCACTCCAGGTCTGCGCCGTGAGGAGGTCGCCCAGCTTGCCTCCGTAGGCTTAACTTGGTACACCTGGCTCGAACAAGGACGCAATATTAGTGTGTCACCGCAGGTTTTACGCGGCGTTTCTCGCGCACTGCAACTGTCAGAGACTGAGCAGCGACATCTGTTTGAACTAGCTAATTTACGGATGCCCGAAGTGCTTAACCCCCTCGTTAATTCGGTTGACAGTAGAGTAGTAGCAATCGTAAAAGGCTTCGACGGACTGGCCGCCACACTTATCAACCAACGCTGGGATGTACTGGCCTGGAATGATACCGCCCAGGAACTTTGCGGAAACTATGAAGGCAATGCGAACGCCAACATCCTCTACAACATGTTCGTGCATCCTGAAGCGCGCAAGCGGATGGTCAACTGGGAGGAGCAAGCCAAAAGCTTGCTTGGGCTGTTCCGCATCGAAGCTTCCAAGTTTATCGAAACCGACTGGTATCTTAAGCTTATCGCTGACCTCACGGTAGAGAGTCCAGAATTTCGTGAGTGGTGGCCGCAGCAAAAGATCTGCAAAATCATGGGCACCTCCAAACACTACAACCATCCAAAAATTGGAGAGTTATTTATTGAGACGACCCTCCTAGAAGTGCAGGACTGCCCTAATCTCAAAATTATCGTCAATACGCCTATAGACGAAGAATCAGCCCGCAAGCTCAAGCTACTCACGCAGTAGCCTTCCCTCGACCTCCTTTTGTCTTTAGATGAGGCCATGCGCTAGATACCCCAAACTCAGACCAGGAAAAAAGCCCTACTTTCGTAGGACTCTTTTCCTGGTGCGCCTTATGCGACTGTATTCCAACCCTTTTGATCCCGGAAACCTTTACGAAAGTGTAATATAAGAAGTATGCCAGCAGCCTTTTTATTGCCCGGCTTTAGCCCGGATCGAACCTTGCGACAGTTGCCCGTAACCACTCGATTGACATGCTTAAAAGGCGTTATTTTGCACACATCAACCTTGATGGTAAGACCCCGTTTGACAGGCTACACAGTGCTGGCATTGCGTATACTATCGCAGGAGAAAGCTTAGCAGTGTCTACCAGTTTAGACCACGCCGTTACAGCCCTGATGCAGTCCCCAACCCACAGAGCAAATATACTAAATAGTCAGTTTCAAAAAACAGGTATCGGTATAGTGACAAATCAGGACGGGATAATGTCCATATCCGAGGAATTTACGAACTAGCTACTTGCCAGCGTTTTTAGCAGGCTTATGCTTGGATAATCTATCTGTAATCTTACTGAATACCTTTACTTCGATTATCCTAAACTTGTCCAGTATCAAAAGAACGACAATAACCGCCAGTACTGTTGCTAACCCTATTCCGCCACCCTGTACCACACCCTTAACGAGGGTTGGGGGTTCATTTTCGGTATTGGCATTTTTTGCAGCGTCTTTTGGTGCAACGCCATTTTGCTGACCATTACTAGCGTTAGCGTTGTTTGATTGATTCTGGCTTGTGCTATTACCATGAGTATTCGGATTATTACCGTTAGTATTACCACTTGTTGGTGTATTCTTTATTTCATCACTGCGGAGCACTGTTATTGAGTTAGACTTGCGACTTTGACCAGAGTTATCAATAGCTGTAGCGGTGACTGCATTAAGACCCTTGCTTAATGTTATTTCTGCACTAAATGCCTCACCACTTATACTCGCAGGTACGCCATTAACTGTTACCGAGCTTAAAACCGAACATCTATTCGTAGAGAAGCACTTTTGTTTACCTGCACTTCCAACTGGGTAGTCGTCATTGGTGTCAGTATCAAATGCCTTGCCCGTAATGGTTACTTTGTCCTTACTGGTGTTTAAATTGTTCAGCGAAGTATCGATATCTACCTGCGGTGGTGCTGCATCAAACTTAACAACCCCCTCCCAGACAGTAGTTGTGCTGCCAGTGTAAGACATATCTTGGTTGCACATTGTCCCTAACAAAGTACCGTCTCTGGATACCCATAAATTAGACTTTGAATCGCCAGGTGCATAAAATACCCTAAGCGTATGTGAGCCCAGTGAGTCGCCACCTCCAAGGTTTAGTGGCAAAGACCAAGTCCCCGTACCTCCACAGCTTGAATCTGCTCCTGATGTGATGCCAAGGGAGGGCATTTGATTGTAATAAAGATACCAACCATTCTGACCCATTTGACTACCACTTGGGTTTGACGCTAAAGAATATGAGCCGCTTGCAAATACAGTAGCTGGAAATATTAGGATTGTCAGCACTGTCAGTAAGGATAAGTATAGTTTTTTCATTGTATTGTTTCGGTTGTCGTTATTATACACCTTGACATAGTTTTCAACAGTTTACTGTACTTAACAATTATTGGTACATATTTGCAAGGCTATAGGACTGGGCTAAAATAGAAAAGTACATTTCAAATTAACTCCTGGTACTGTACAGCCTATAAGGTGAATTACACCGTAAGACTGACCAGCTCCATTTACAGGACAAGCCGACCAAAAAGTCATATGCCAGATGTGCTTATGACGGTAACGCTCAGCGTTATTGGCGAATATGCAATCAGTGCTATTGCTATTCGTGGTCGGCTTTTTAGTTGACAGGATTCTTAGCCGTACTGATTCGCTTGGAGTCGTATGAGCGTGAAGAATCAAAAAACCAAAGTAGCCACCACTAAATCCGAGGATGCGTTGGGGCTTGCTCATCTTTTATACGATATCTATATGGCAAGCAAGGGCGATGATAAGATTATAAAAGGACAAAACCATGCAAATGAGCAACAAACTACCCGATTTATTGATAGCAGCGGAGACTCCTGTTGGCTTTCATTTGCAAGCCTTGTCCCAGGTGTCTCCACTATTGTCTGTAAGGAGCGTACATGCCTAGTCAGACGCTTGCAATCGCTCTGTGCAGGGTTTCGTCAACGGAGCAGCTAGAAAATAACAGCTTAAACCGCCAGCGAAATGCCATCATTGCTGCTGCCGATAAGGAGCAATTCCTGCGATTTGCCATGGATTTTGTCCAAAATATGAGCACCAATTTTTTCGAGGTATCCCAGGAGAGCAGATTGAGGTGTAAACAACTCGTTTTTCCAGGCGGATTTTACATGGATGCTCAAAATAAAGTTTACACCCCCGAAATCAGCCCACTTTACAGCTTACAGACAAAGAAAAAGGACGCCGAAGCGTCCATAAATTCCCATTTGGTGCGGGTCAGGGGACTCTAGCACACTCTAGCCGAGAGGGTGCTACCCTGGCCTATTGTTATCTTTAGATGAGGCCAGGCGCTAAGCCTCATACTCAGACCAAGAAAAAAGCCCTACTTTCGTAGGACTCTTTTCTTGGTGCAGCATTATTTGCGAAAGTGTAACTTTTCTCAGAGGTCAGTGATCAGCCTGTTGTCGAGCTTACAATCTAGGTTGAAACCGAGATTAATTAGTTATTATGTTGTTTCTTGTAAGAGCGTTAATAGCTCACTCATCTCATTTCTCTTTTTAGCACCAAGCTGAGTGCTAGATGTCAAAGACTGTAGTAGGTCTATCAACTTAGCTTTATCGTAAGGTGCTAATTTGTCATTATCCACGTGCCACATTTCTGGATCAGAAGACCATTGTTGGTACCATAAGTCTTCTCTGAGTACTTCATAAGCTAGCTTGTGGTTGTTATTTAAAATGCTGAAAATATAATCATTCACCCTCGATTTTCTCTGAACACCGCCGCGCGGTAATGTGTTTGTACTACTTGTTCGTATGCTGAGAGCCCATTGATAAAATACAAACCGCCATTCTTTATCCACACTCTCACTGAATATATTTAATTTAGTGTTCTGAGCATAATAATTGTCGGTTAGCTTAAGAACCTTGTTTCTTAACCAACTAAATTTTTCCCAATTATCAAAAGCGATAAAGTGATTACCACGTTCAGGCAGTAAGTATAATCCGAGCCGTAGTAACAGTGTAGGGTGAGGGTTATAAGATTCAATTTTTTCGAAGAAATAGCGCATTTGGCGGTCGAGTTCATCTTTATCATGCATATATGACTGTCCGTACTCGTCCATCATTCCAATAATTCTTGCTAGTACTCCAGAATTGTCTTGCGCTCGCGATATGTAACCACTGTCAAGGCAATAAGCCCTGAACAATGCCCTGATGTACTTTTTCTGGACACTTTTATCTTTAACTTTCGAAAATATCTCTTGCCTTAATAGTAGGAGATAGTCGCTGTCTTCTGATTCGCTATTTTCTCGAAGAAAATCTAAAAATAAATCTGTTTGAGCTGCTTCAGGTAATTTAGGCAGCTCTGCCATAAGGGTACTGATATGTTTCTCGTTTGCTAGGTATTTTTCGCTTGGCTCGGAACTTGCAAAATATAAATCTAGAATGTCTGGATGGGCAACTTTTCTTTCGCGCAACCACTCTAGATGGCTTCGTCCTCCACCCATGTTTGTAAGTAGTCCTTTAACCTTTGGAAAAGTTTCTTTTAGCAAATCTGTGACATGCTCTTTTTTAGTTTCGTCTAATTCTAGTTGGGACAACAATTGATTGAGCGCCTCTGTATCCAGCTTTTTTTGGTCTTCTTCTCTAAATCCTGACATTATCGAATATTCTTCGTCATGCAGCTTGCCCACGTAGACTGCTTTATTCGACTGTATGTGGAGCCATAGAGTGGGGTACTTTATCGCAAAATAATCCAATATGTATTTATCCCGTAGGTCTACGGTATATTCGTCATCAAGGAAAAACCTGCGTTCAAGTTCAGCTACAAATTGGTTAAAGGTTCTCAGTATCCCTCTATATGAACCAGTGTCCTCAATTAATGAATTTGGTAGCGGTAGTTGAAAATCTTTCGGTATAAAGCTCTTTTTCTGTAACAGCAATCCATTTAGATAATCACGCAAGTCTTTCTGTTTTGGAGTGGGTGTATAGAGTTCATACTCAATGAACTTCTCTAGGTAATCTTTTGAATTTTTCTTGTGATGGGGCGGAACACACTCCAATAGTTTTTCTTTTTCTGAGATGAATATGTACGTTACATTCTTTGCAAATTTTAGGTAGTGAGCCAATTGCAATGTCCTGTATACGCGGTCAGGCTCATAAGTTCGTTCAACATTATCTATTGCAACTATAAGTCTTAGGGATTCGCGCGACAGAACGCCAGCAATATAGTTTTCAGGGTCAGTATTAGGCTTACCAAAAAGCTTTGACAACCCCTGGCTTAGAAATGCGAATAATCCAGTTTTATCGTATTTCTTCACAAGTGGATTTGCCAACGACAATAGCTCAGATGCACTTCTTTGCATGCCAGGTACTTTTTCTTCTATTGCTCGACCTATACTCTCATAGAATCCTAATGTTAAAGCTTCTTGTGAAGTATATTTCCAAGGTTCAAAATCAACCCAAATAATTTTGTCGTACTGTTTAGTAATTTCACTACTACAAATTGCTGCAATTGAAGATTTACCCACCCCCCAATTGCCGTACACTCCTATCGACCTAATACGTTCCTCAGTAGTCAAAACTGTTTTTAAGTTATCGAGGACAACTATCTGGTCTTTAGAAAGCGAAGCCCTATCATTCAAAACTAAATCTTGTTGCAGGGGTCCTTCCTTAGTTTCTGCAGTTTTCTTCGAATGCCAAAAAATTCTATATAGCAAACCCAGGATGCCAACCGAAATTAAAAATGTGCCTAGTGATGAGTAGCGTAAAGGGTGATTGCCAATAATGTGAAAGCTCTCAGATGATACTAGTGCTGCTACATATAGCATTGCACTGCTTAAAATTAGAACAAGACTTGTCCTGACAGTATTGTCGCCGAACAAATATCTCAATGTGCCTCGCACATGCTTGTTTAGCACGGCAAGAACCGCTAATAGCACAATCAATAACAGATAGCGGCCAAGGAGCACCCATAAAGTGTCAAGCCATCCATTAATATCTAAGCTGCCGATTTTCGTGGGGAATATTGAAACAATAAGTACTAATAGAGCAGCTAACAGCAATGCGCTGTTTAGTATTTCGAATAACCTTTTAGCTAATTTCATAATTTTTTATAGTTTACTGCCATTTCATCAGATTTGATATTGCTCGTGGTTATTAGAAAATTCACTGGGGCTCTAATCTAGAGTGTATAATAGGTTGTAACCGTCATTTCAATCTGTAAAACGCCACATTTTGTCGCGTGAGGTCGACTTCACCGGACGTAAGTTGAAACCGTACAGCCAATCAATAAGTAAAAAGCTCCCGAACAAGGGAGCTTTTCTAAGTGTCATCTTGGTGCGGAGCTACAGAATTTACTTAAACTTTTTGGAGCATTGGTTGATGGCAGACTTTCAAACGCGCCAAGCATCCCAGTATTACCTAAGAGTAGAGAGTTTGTTATTTATTAGCCTTTTTAATCGGTGGAATGCCGCCCATTGCGCGAACGATATAAGGCTCAATATCAGGAAATACTCCTGTGTGCAGAGTGTTATTTAAGAGTAGAATTCGTGTCACATCTTTCATATTGGAAACGAGAGCCTCTAATGCGTGCGTGTCTGTTTTAAAGCCTTTGATAGCCATGTTTACATCGTATAAGTTGTCCCCATTATTCAGCGGTACATATTGGGGTGTAGGGTATGCGCTGCTATGCGCGGTATCGTGTCTTATTTTTTGGCGAACGCCCCAGATAATCTTAATGTATTGCTCCACCTTTTTAGTATCACCAATGATTTCTAAAAGCTTGCCTTTCATCCACTCCAAGGCACTAATAGGATAATGTTGCGCCTCTTTGCCACATTTAGAGCATTTGTGTTTCTCGTCACAGAATGGCTGTCTCCCTAGAATTCCTTCAATGATTGAAAAATAAATTACCATTTTCCAATAGGAATAGTTCGCTAATTCAGAGTGCGAGTATTGAGACCCGGGTGTCAAATCAAGCAACAGGTTTTTGACCATACCCAGCTGGTGTTCATCTATTTTGTTAAAAGCATCGTAGAGTTTTAGATAGCTCTTTTTAACTTGGATGGTCCTTGGAAAATATACAGTGCTAAGAAAGTCATCATAGTCTCTTTCGCGTCCAAAAGGGGTATCTTTGAATGTAACCACCCCGTCAAGCGTCTGCATGTAGGTTTTTAGTGGTCTATTGTCGTTAGTAACAAACGAATGAAAAAGCACCCACAATGATAATTCATCTTGCGACAAATCCTCGTACTCCAAGCTAATCGTTGGACAAAATGCCTGTCCATTTGAGTTTGTGGTTTCGTGAGATAAAATGGCTTCATTTCCTGCCGATAATTTAAATTTACCTACACGCAATCCGCCCTTAGGTGGGTAAAGTGTAAGGAATATATTTGTACCGAGCCGACTGTTCATTTAAATCCTCGTCACTAATGCTTATAAATCCACTCAAATTGTTTGAAACATTCAGCCGCGACCTCGTTATCCCAGCCGCCGCCACTCTTCTGTGTGGCGTCCCAGACCAACATGTCAATAAGGTTATCTGTCTCTGCCTTCTTTCGCTCGTATTCCGGGTCATCCTTATTTGGCATTGTGAGCTTACGCAACTTATCAATGAAATCTTCCTTGCTAGCAATAGCGGGGGTTTCATAAACCGCAATCTTTGAGTTGTCCATGCTGGGTGGAACATATCCGTAATTGTGGGTGGCTCGTATCAACCTTTGCATAAACACACCTTGATAATCACCGTTGATTGGGTGTTGCGGATGCAAAGTGCCTATAAAAAGATACTGCCCACCACGCGCGATATTACTACCCTGGTAATGAGATGAGTAGTTGGTTATAAACAGAGCAGCATATTTATCGGGATTTTTGGGTGTTGCCTCCGGGCGACTATCAAACGAACGTTTAACATCGGCAAACCATTGGGTATTTTGGACCGTCTGACCAGCTTCTGTTGGCGAGTTTACATCAATAAAAACCATCAGCGGTAAGCCGTCAGTCTCCTTGAGAAGTGCTTTTTTGTAGAGTTTGGTGATATCTCCCTTAAGCGCGTTTCGGTAATTCATTGTTCCGGGAGTGTGTATCACCCCATCAACATGTCTGCTCTTTGCCTCCACTGCTACTCGGTTTCCCGTTATTGTATGAGTGGCGATAAACTCAGCACGCTTTGGTGGATTTCCATCCTCCTCTATCCTATCGTTATCATAAAATTCTAAGTTACAGCCCATACGAACAAATAGCGAGGCAACGCCTATTTCATATCTAACGCCCTGATATTCATGCCTATCGCGAAGACGCTCTAGCCACTCTTCGCGCATGTAGCCGTTTTGTGTCAGCAGCCAAACATCAAAGGCAAGGCTCATTAGCGATTGAGCATTGCCTGTTGAGAGCATGGTTCGTGTGTGTTCATCTACCTGTTGGACATCCAGGTCGTCTCTGGCATCAACGCCCGCTAGCTCTTCATAGCACTGCTTGATGTAGTGCTTTTCTTCCTGGGGTTTTGCGGTTTCCGTGTCCCACCATTCTTGACCAAGGGTTTGAGACAGGTTTCTTAATATGAGTTGGTGGAATGTGGCATGGGGATTATCATCCCACATGATTTTATTGCCGACAGCAAGGAAGCTCTTCCCCTTGAACACGATTGTATTAGGCAGACTTATATAAATACCCTTACTTTGCAAGTACTGCTGCCGCCTCAATGTCGCTTGCTCTTGTTCATTTATTACGCTTTGAGGCACATCTGTTGGCTTAAGAGGTGCAAGACCCTTTGGCAAGCAGCATTTTTTATACTTAATACCACTACCGCAGAAACATGGCTCATTGCGACCTAATTTGTGTGGTTTTTTTCGTTTCGTCATATTACTTTAATTATACCTTGGTAACAGAGATGGCAGAGATTATCTCCGAAAGAGGCAGGGGGGTAGGACGCCTTCATCTCTGTTAATTGCGACTCCGCTGTGTAAATGACTAATTTCCCGGCGTAACTCTGACACGCTTTTTTTGGCGAAAAAGGTAGTACCGGATTTTCGTCTCCCGTTCTGAAAAAAGCGTTTTTGGAACAAGAATTCTGCAAAATTGCTAGCAATAACCTACCTAAAGCTAATGTCCGACATGAGTATGCGGCATATGAGCCCTTCTTAGTAACTGCGCATTGAAGGCAACAATTATTGTAGACAGAGACATAAGAACTGCACCTACAGCAGGCGAAAGTAGTATGCCTGAGCTATATAGCACTCCAGCGGCAAGCGGTATGGCAAATATGTTGTAGCCGGTAGCCCATATAAGGTTTTGCATCATCTTTCTGTATGTAGCTTTAGATATATGTATGACTTTAACTACATCAGACGGATTGCTTTTTACTAATATAATATCCGCTGACTTAATGGCTACATCCGTGCCAGCACCTATAGCTATACCGATATTAGCTTGAGTAAGTGCTGGAGCGTCATTTATACCATCGCCAACCATTGCAACCTGCTGTCCGTTTGCCTGCAGCTCTTTAACTTTTGCTGCTTTATCTTCAGGCTTAACTTCGGCAAAGTACTGGTCTAGTCCTAGCTGCTTTGCTACATATGATGCAACTTCTTCCGAGTCGCCGGTTATCATAGCCGTTTTAATACCCATCTGCTTTAATGTCGCAATTGTAGCCTCTGTCTCAGGACGGATAAGGTCAGCCAAGCCCAAAGCACCGATGACCTTTTTATTGGTTATTAGGTATACCTCGGTTTTTCCTTCTAAGGCTGCTTGTTTTACTGATTTAGCAATGTCACTTGGAACTGTCAGCTTATTTTCTTCAATATAGCGATAGCTGGCAGCAATAAACACATCTTTTCCGTGTAGAGTGCCTTGTACACCTAAGCCAGGCAGCGCTTTGAAGTTAGCAACTTTATCAAGGTGTATGTGACCTTCCTCCGCTTTGCGAACTATTCCTTTGCCAACAATATGTTCGCTGTTTTGCTCAAGACTAGCGGTGAGGTGCAATACATCTTCTTCTGTGTAGCCTTTAGTAGCCCATATGTCCGTTACGCCGTGTTCTCCTTTGGTAAGTGTGCCTGTTTTATCAAACAGTACCCAATCCAAATTGCGCGCTGCTTCAAGAGCAAGTCGTTTGCGTACCAGTAGACCATTACGGGCTGCCATTGCAGTTGATATAGAAACGACTAATGGAATTGCTAAACCAAGTGCGTGCGGACACGCAATTATCAGAACTGTAACTGACCGCTCAAGTGCAAAGTTTGCATCTTTTGCTATTAGCCAGTAAACAAAGGTAATGATTGCGGTAGCTATTGCTGTAACTGTTAGATAAAAAGCTGCCTTATCCGCAAGCACCTGTACGTTGGACTTTGAGCTTTGCGCTTCAGCTACTAACCGCATAATTCCTGCAAGTGCAGTATCTTGACCAAGTTTGGTTACCTTTACGGTCAGTGAGCCGTCCTGGTTGTTTGTGCCAGCTACAACCTCATCGTTTGCTGATTTGCTAACAGGTTTACTCTCGCCTGTGATAGCAGCCTCATCAACTGATGATTTGCCCTCAATAATTACCCCATCAACAGGTATGCTTGCGCCAGGACGAATAAGTACCAAGTCACCAACCTTGAGTTCACTGACAAGCACCTGTCTTGGCTTACCATTTACGAGCTTGTCAGCTTTATCTGGTAGTAACTTAGATATTGCATCTAGCGCGTTCTCAGCTTTTGCTACCGATGCCATTTCTAGCCAATGCCCTAATAGCATAATTGTTACTAGCGTTGCTAGTTCCCAAAAGAAACCATCGCCCTCAATAAAGAACAGCGTGGCAACGCTATATACATAAGCCGTGATTATCGCCAGGCTAATGAGTGTCATCATGCCTGGCAATTTAGCTTTTAATTCGCCCCTTGCACCTTTAATGAAAACCACGCCGCCATAGAAGAAAATGATGGTGCTGAATACGAATGGTACATATTGAGAGCCAGGGAAACTAGGCGGCGTGAAGTTTAACCAGTGCTGTATCATCTCGGAATAAACAAGCACGGGGATTGTAAGCAGCAATGAAATCCAGAACTTATCCTTGAACATAGCTACCGAATGACCAGCATGCTTGTCATGTTCCTGATGCTCTGTGTGTTGGTGTTCGTGGTGCGATTGGTCCATTTTAGTGGCTGCCGTGCATCATATCCATCATTTCGTCAGATGAATATCCCCAATCTTTTTGCCATTGCTTCATTTCTGTAATCTCCTTTTCTTGCGCAGTAATGATGTCTTTGCTAAGTTGTTTTACTTCGTCATGTTTTGCGCGGGTGTCTGAAAGTTTAGCCATTGAGACTGCACCTTCGTGGTGGTCAATCATCATTTCTATAAATGCCTTATCGTAATCATCACCAGTTAAACCTTCAAGCTGCTTACTCATGTCAGCCATAGACATTGTGCTGTGGCTCGTAGCGCTTTCTTGTTGGCTGGTATTCGTGTCCATACCCATCATCCGCATCATTCCAGTATTGTTGTTGTTTACAGCTTGTCCAGCAGCAAAGCCAGTTATGACTACCCCTAGGAGCAAGCCAATTACTCCTACCATAATATTTTCTTTTTTCATTACGCCCTCCATTACTTACTTCTTACATTTGTAAGCTCATATAAACCAAGCAGCTCCTCAACCGCTTTTTCTTGGTCCTTCTCTGAGCTGGAATTAAGGTTTTCCTTAATGTGTGTGCGCACATGGTTCTCAAGGATTAGCTTGTTTAGAGAACCAATGGATTTTTGAATTGCCAGACTTTGCGTAAGTATGTCCATACAGTAGTCCTCATTTTCTATCATCTTTTGGACACCACGCATCTGTCCCTCAAGTATCTTCGCTCGGTGCAATGCTCGTTGTTTTATATCGCTTATCATACTTTCACTATATACCCCCAGGGGGTACTATGCAAGCCCTACTAATAGGCGTGTGTTAAACTAGAATTACTTTAACAATCAACCGAATTCATTGTGTAGCCATCGCGGAGACTGGACCGCTTCAACAAACTTCAGGGGCGTTTACAGCGAATTAACTGTGTAGGAATTACGAGGACGACTCGGCATAAAACGGACTTACTAGCGGACTAACTGAAGTTTTCACTTCAAGGGGTCACACGGTATGTCCGTTTTTTTATTACAAAATAACTTAGAGCTGAGTATGGTGTCATTACTCAGCATCCTGAGTAGCTACGCCGAAACAGCGAACCAAGAGAAACCATACCTAGTAAAGGATGGGGTAAAAATCATTTTGTAGACTTATGCCTAAAGCAGCTCAAACTCTACAAACGATTATATACTTAGGAGAATGACAGAACTTACCAGTACTCAGAAACTACTAGAGCTACTTCAAGCCGGTCTACCAAAAGCCCCAGGCGATGTTGATACAGGTACTATTAACTACGCCCTTTACGCTAGGAAATCTACTACCAGCGAAGATAGACAAGCCTCATCTATTGAAGACCAGGTAACAGAGTGTATGGAAAAGGTTGTTGTACCAAACGACCTAAATGTTGTTAAGGTCTATGAGGAGAGCTTCTCTGCAAAGATTGCTGATACGCGCGATGAGTTTAAGGCACTAATCAACGAAATAGAGAATGGTCACATTGATGGTCTGATTGCTTGGCATCCTGACCGTCTAGCGCGCAATATGAAAGAGGCGGGGGCGATTATTGACCTTGTAGACAGAGGGCTAATCAAAGACCTCCGCTTTCCTACCTTCACCTTTGAAAACACTCCCGCCGGTAAAATGCTGCTCGGCATTACATTTGTTATGGCTAAGCAGTATTCGGAACACCTTGCGGAAAGCGTTGACCGCGGGAACAAGCGAGCCATAGAAGACGGCGAGTTTATTGGTAAATTCAAGCACGGCTACACGGTTGATATAAACCGTACATTCCAGCCCGACCCTCGCAACTTCACGAAGGTTAAGCATATGTTTGCTATGGCTGTTGAGGGCAAGTCTCAAAAACAAATCCGTGAGTGGATAAACGAGCAAGGCTACACGGTTCAAAAGCGCCCAGGTGGCGAGTATGAGCCTCACAAATGGGATAAAGACGATGTTTCAAAGCTCATCCGAGACCCGCACTACGCCGGTGTCCATAAATGGGGCAAGAACTTTACCGACCTAGTAGACGCCTATGAGTTTGAGGCAATGATTTCAGTGGATGACTTCTTAAAGATAAATAAAGTTGATAGTCTCAACTCGGCAAAGATACTTGCTATTAGTAGACCGCGGGGCGGTAACATTCGGGCAGACCTACTGAGGGGCAAGGTATATTGTGGGGCTTGTAAAAAACCCTAACATCAATGTTGATTGATAAAAGGGATAAGAAAACCAAGGAAATTATACAGTCACGCTACTACTACAAATGTGAGACCGAGGGTTGCACGGTGGAAGGTAGCTCTGCCCGCGCTGGATTAGTTGTTAGCGCCGCACAGCAGTTCTTTCAGGATTACTTATTCATTACCAAGGGCAACTACGCCCACTTCGTTAAAGAGGCTGAGAAAGAGGCAAAGCGTAAGTCTGCGGAGTTTGATAGCATTATTGCCAGGTCAAAGATTACTATCGCCAACAAGGAAAAATCATACGAGCGCACCAAAGACCTCATCCTCAAAAACCCTGAGCTTAAAGAGCATTATGACCTGGATAAGTACAGCAAGGAGATTGAAAAAATTAAAAGTGACTTCACCAAGGCTACTAAGCGGCGTGACAATATCAAGAGCGCTATACCGACATTCGCAGAATATCTTAAACTTCTAGAAACCACCCCTGTTATTCTTGGTAAAATACGCGATATGAAGGTGATGGATGCGCTGCTAAGGATTTTCTTCTCTAATTTCACCATAACACCGGGCGAAGACGGCTTCCGTAGGGGGTCAACAGTGACCATAAAACTAAACGAACCCTGGGAAGGGTTCGTTGTTACCAATGATTTCGTTCGTGGTGCGGGTCAGGGGACTCTAACCCCTGGCCTCATCCTTGGCAAGGATGCGCTCTAAACAACTGAGCTAGACCCGCATAGCTTGCTATTGCAAGTTAACAGATGTATTCTAACGTATCTTTGCTATTTGATCAAGGGTTAAACCACACATTGTTGGCTTCTGCGCAAGCAATAAGTTGTAAAATGCTTATTTTCATTTTACAGTATACGAAATGAATACCCCTGCCTCAAATCGCGGCGAGTTTGCTACCGCAGACCAAGCCCACGAAATTCTAGGTACCGTCAACACGCTAACGGCACATGCTGAACTATTTACACCGTTTAAAGGAGCGCCCGAACGACACGTCAAGCTTGGTGAGCTAAGTATTACCGCCTACCCCGAAGGTATCCTAAGCGTCGACGATCCAAATGTTATGGAGCTAGCTGGTGTCTACTGGGATGACGCAGATAGTGGCCCACGCACGACCTACACCGTTGAGTTATCTACGGCGGATGGCTTGCTTTTGAGCAAGCACGTCTACCCACCACTTCCACCGCTGGGCCTCCGCATCGAATACGATCCAGACACTGGCAGGTCACTGGTTGCACCAGATATGCCCGACAGCTTCTACGAAGCAGCTGCCAGAGCGATGCCAGCTCGCAAGATGCAGCGAGAACTGGGGCTACACCGCGCCACTCGGGATGAAGCAGTAGACCTCCTTGGTCGCCTGGCAAGCGCTGGTCGCCAACCAGAATAGTAGCCGCAAGTCTGCTATGATGCACGTATGAAAGAAACTCCCAAGCCTCTTACACTGCAAGAAATGGCCCAGCCATTATTAGAGCCAGGCGCTCTGCCGACAAATATCCCGCTTTCGGTGGGAGTTATCGCCAACTACGAGCCAGGTGCCGTCGAGTCTGCGCGCGCAAATGCGATACACAACTTCTCCCGACTTACCCCCACCGACAGCTCCACTCGGCCGGCCGAGCAAGCCGACGGTCTCATACCCGATCAAGTGTACAATCTTGCCATTGAAATTGACCGGATGCGTCAGCCTCTTGCCAACCGTGGCCGCGGGCTTACTGCGCTTGCTGGCTTGGCTCTTGGGTTCGCCGTCAGTGCGGGCATAGCAGTCAATGCTGAGGTCGCCCATCAGTCACAACTCCACCAAACAGCGTCGCCAGCTGAACGCCAAAAGCATGTCGCCGATGACGAAATTTCGGCCGTGCTTGTCACACTTCCTCCCCTTGGTGGCATTCTGGGCGGTATCATGATTGGTGATCGACGAGTCTATGTATATGCGCGTCGTCAAGCGCAGCGCTATGTCAAAAAATCACAAAGTGTTACGCCGAGCTAATTATCTGCTGTAATTGCTGCTTCACGTCATCTGAAAATCCATCGCTCGCAAATGCGTCTACGAGCTCTTTCGTTTTGGATAAATCACGGTCAAAGACGTCTAGTTGCACGCCACTATCTTGCTGCTGATACAACTCGTGCGCCTGTAACACCAGAGGCAGCGGCATAAATACGACCGTCCCTTGCCTGGCGTGTCGCTGCAAACGGCGCCGGTACTTACGTCCCGCAACCAGCGTTGCCGTCTGGTATATAAACGCAGCCAGAGCCGCCGCAATACCAAGCAGCGGCAGTACATGCTCTTTGGCAACACCGCCACTATTCAATAACGCCAGTGATGTTCCAAAGTACAGAGCACCCGCCGTTGCGCTTAGCCGCACCGGGATTTTGCGCAGTACTTTGGGCGGCTGGACAAGCCGCTCTTCACCATTAGCTATTGCTGCGTATCCCAAATGTGTCACCCGATTTTTCGCTATCATAGAGCCAGCGTAGCACAAAGATATGAACTCTATCTTAAGCCCAAAACTGTGCTCACGTTGGCTTTACTTACAGTGACTTTACTTCGAGTTCTGGGAAACCTGTTTCGTCATCGTGCTGACGTTCATACACGACCGATGTATCTTCGCCAATAACTATCTCGGCTGTCGGATGAATAATCGTACCCTCTTTAAGGTGGCCGCCAAAGCTCGCGCCATTATTATCCGAAATGGACATATGCAAATGCACACCGTTAACACTTACCGTTCCGACCAGCGATGTCACTTCGTAATCGCCTGTATACGTCCGGATATCCTGCTTATCTGGTTGTGCGCCCGCCATCCGAAGCGTTGCCTGTTCTAGGCCTGCAACACAGGTTATGATAAAACCCGCTCGAATAGCATGTTCTGTCACATATCGCTCTATCTCTGTTTTCAGATCTTGGCCCGGCTTGAGTCGAAAGGTATGTATGTTCATGCCCTCATAGTACCATTTGCTCGCGCCTCATATGCTACGCAGATAGGTTATCTAAAATCGGCCGCACCTGTTCAAAAATAAGCCTGTGGCCTGCCGCGTTAGGATGCAGTCCATCTTCGTGGAGCAGCATCCCTTGTGCTTGCGCCGCGCTGAACACGTCAAACACTGGGGCAAACACAGCCTGCTTAGCAGCGGCAAAATCTTTTAATACGGCATCAAACTGGTCAATGCGCTCATTTGTCCAGCACTCAGCATCACTGCCACTGTTAAACGCCCACGGATTGCTCTCAGCTTCATACACCGATTCAAGGCCAACAAAAACAATGTGCTGCGCAATCGGCTCGGCAAGAGCATAGAGCTCTTCGAGGTCGGCATAGTACTGCTCGGGCGAAGAAATCGGCTGTCCATTGCTGACCATGGCATCGTTAACACCAACCGCAAAGACAAGCACAATAGGCTCATCTTCCCACTTCCGGGCATCTACATCAGTCTTGAGGCGATTAATGACTCGGCGTGTCGTATCTCCGGAAATCGCCATATTAAAAATCTCTCGCGGATTGTCGGTGCGGCGCGCCTTGTGCTTCATATTCTCAACAAAGAGCAGATTCACCCAACCACCCGATTCGAGATCATAATACCCTTGAGCCACACTGTCACCAAAAATAAGTACTCGCATATACGACCCCCAGCTACGATGAACTTTACTGCCCCATAATAGCAGACTTACATATCTGTAAGAATTTGAGGTCTCGGGCACGCACAAGCTTGCCGTCAGTTTGACCAGGGTTTGCAGCTTCGACGAGCCCGATCGCTTCATCAATATTCGCAGCCCATACAAGTTCGTGGCCTTCTTCGACTTCAAAGGTGGTCAGTGCTTTCTGAGAGTTCGCATGGATAAGCTGTGCCGTAAAACAATGGTCAACTTGCCTGTTTTTCCATCGATCGATAAAAGTCTCGATGATTCCGACCTCTTTTTCTAGCTCGATCTCTGCACCAAGCTCCTCAAGAATTTCACGCGCAATGCCGGCGCGGACATCCTCGCCATCAAGCCCACCGCCAGGCAACATATAATAATTGTGCTCGCGCACCTTAATGAGAGCGACCTTGTCATCACTGAAGACAATAGCCCGACCAGCAGGCCTGGTCTTAAATGTAGAATAATCCATTGCTTTCACAGATGGATCAACATCCTGGGGATAGATAGACGCCAGTACGCGCCCGCTACCAGCAAGCTCAAATTTAACGCGCACAACTCTTTTCTTATCAACCACTTCAATAAGGTATGCCGCAAGCGAACTGTATTGCTGCCTGTCTACAAATGGCACACCTTCGCGAACAGAAACATGAGCTCTGTGGCCAGCTCCATTAAATTGCGGATACTGGTAGGTCACTTTAAGAGAGCTTAGTGCAGCGTGCAGGCGATGATGCAGCGCAAGTTCTGCCTGACTATCTATCATATGCGCCGCAACTTGTTTAGGACCGAGGCGTTCTATAGGGCCAAAGGTCATAGCAACCGGGTCACTTTCAGTAAAGACAGGCCGAATTCCGGCAGTCATCTCTTGAGGAGACAGTGCCGAGGCAAAGCGACTCATCAGCGTAAGATGCGATGGCAGCTCATCGTACACGGCACCCACTTTGAGCGGTACGATCTCTAGTGTGCATAGATACAAATGGCTCACAATACCCGGATTGTAGCACATCCTTCTATAAAATTACGGCAAGTGTCTATGCTAGTGCGTCAGTTTTGACAACCAGCAATCGTTCTACTCGTGGATCCGGGCTCCCGTCCAACTTCTCGAGGCGACCTGGCGTAGAGGTCAATGGTACTACTACGGTGTCGACGTACTTGTGCTGAGTACGCTGCGCAATGTGCGCATACGCCTGCGTGATATCCTCGCCGTGGTCTATAAGACCAGGACGAAGCCTCGCCGTGTCTGTCCTCACGATCTGACTAGCAGTCCACATGCTATCATAACCGGCTGCTATGCATATCCGCGAGAGCGCCTCATGTTGATCGAGCGCGCCTTCTTGGCCCACCTTCTGCGCTTCACTCCGCGTCGGCATAATATACGCCCCACCAATACTATACGAATAGAGTGCTAAGCCATCGGCAGTGCGGAAGGTAGCGTCATTTGCATACGGTTCGTCAGTGTCATCTGTGCATTTTTGCTCATTTCGCAGGGGAGTCGCCATGGCAAGCTTGGCTAACGGGAGGACGACTGCCGCACCAAATGCGCCCTGAATAGGTTCACCACTTCCTGCGCTGTGCGTATGATGCGCGTAATTTCTCCACTCGTCCGTCCACCGGGCATAGGGCTGGCCAGGTCGTACAAAGTGTACCCCTTCCGAATGTGCGCCCGTAAAATTGTCTACGTGTGGGTCGGCGCCAGATGTAAGCACGCCGCTCGCCACAAGATCACGGATGCGCGGGGTAAAATGCCAATACTGCGTATCTCCCCGCTCAATCCCGTGGTTTACGAGAAGCTGCTGCTGAGCTTCAACAGCACCGTGCACTGACTCCAGAAATTGGAACCTAAGTGGGTCCTCGCCAGCACGCGCCACCGCCTGATCTGCTACATGCTGGAAAGCGCGGAGCATCTGGCGCTCCGACTCACCCACCTTAAATCCCGTTAGCGATGGCTCGGCAAACGCAGTAATGGCCTGGTCTTTTAGGCTTTTTGTAAACGCATCAAGGTCGTTGGGCTCAGGAGCACCCGTGAGAGCGACTGCATTAATCGTCTCGTCAAACAGTGCATTTCGCTCAGCTATAGCAGCGTCCAAGAGGTGCGTCTGCTCGCCATCGAGGTATACAGTATGGTCACCCAGAGTTAGGGCAGTCCGGCCTTCCGGTCTTACTACCCCTGTGTTAGGGAGCTCATAACGACTTAGCATAATTAACTATTATGCTATATTAATCAATTTTAGTCAATTATGCCTTGGTCTTGTAAGTGACCGGACCTGGGTTGCCGATGAACGAGTTAGGAATATCAATTGCCTCTACAAATGTAGCCACAGCTGCGCTCGCCATAAAGACATCGCGTGCTTCTTCAGATGTCCAACGCTCGTAGTTTATCGTTACAGCAGGGTCTTCTGCAGATTGCAATATGCAGTACTCGATACAGCCAGCTTGCTCTCGTGCGACCTGGGCGATTGTCGCCATTGCTTCCCACACCTTCGCCTGACGCTCAGGTTTCGTCGTAACTTCTGTCATAACAATGAGATGTTCATCACTCATGTAGTTTTCCTTTTACATTTTCAACTAGCATATCTCATGTGGTTGCAAAATGCAATCACTTTTGCTATACTTCTCGTATGAAGAAACGCTCGCCCACTATCTGTCCGGTGGTTTTCTCGTTGGATATATTCGGTGACAAATGGAGCCTCGTCATACTGCGCGATATACTGTTGGGCAGCAAAAGCCACTTTCGCGAGTTCTTGGCATCCGAAGAAAAGATTGCCAGCAACGTCTTAAGCGTACGGCTAGAAAATCTTGTCGCAAACGGCCTGCTTATTAAAAAAGATGATCCGGCGAATAAAAGTGCCGCGATTTATATACCGACACAAAAGACATTAGACTTGCTGCCGATGCTTTTTGAGCTTATGCGCTGGGGTATCAAATACAACCCTAGCACTGATGTAAGCGTGCCGGTGATGAGCCAATTAACAAACAACCCCGAAAGCTTACGCGATCAAGTTATTCTTACATTCAAAGATAGCCCCTTACCAGACTCGAACTAAAAAGCCGCAAGAGAAAAATCCCAAGACATTATCTTGGGATTTTGTATCGAATGATTTTGGTGGCTCCTCCCAGACTCGAACTGGGGACACAAGGCTCTTCAGGCCTCTGCTCTACCAACTGAGCTAAAGAGCCAAATCACAGAAGTTATAATACCCTGTTCTGTTATATTTTTCAATGTCTTTTCACATTTTAACAGGAGTTGGCTACCGAAAAACCAGTGGCCAACTCCTGTTTTTTACAGCATTTAGATAACTTGGACGTTATCGAGTTGTGCTTTAGCACCCTTTAGGACGGCAAAGGTTACCTTGTCCATAATGGCACCATCGAAGTTTGCGTGCTTAACAGCTGAGTGGTGGAAGTTTACGTTGCGCAAGGTAGTGCCCTTAAACGAAGCGTTCTTCAGTGAACAACCGTTAAATGCGGTGCGGTCAAGTGTCATACCCTCGAATGAGATACCGCCGAGGTCGTCGCCATTAAATTCGGTACCTGTCAATGTAGCACCTTCCAATGTTGCACTGCCAAAGTCGCATGACTTGATAACTGCCTGGGTCAGATCAGCATTCCTGAATGAGACGTTACGCAGGTCACAACCCTGAATGTGTACGCTGTGCATTGAAGCACCGGTAAACAATGAGTCGTTCAGTGCAGCACCCTTAAAGACAGCGTTTGTCAAAATAGCCTTACTGAAGTCAGATTTTTGGAGGTTGCTGCTACTAAAGTCCGCACCAACGAGACTCGTACCAGCGAGGTCAGAGATGTCTAGGTTGGAGCTCTTAAAGTTGGTCAGGTTTGGAGCACCTGCTGAGCCAGTGTGCTCTACATGTTCCATGATTTCTGAAATGTCGCCCATATCGGTCGCCTGCTTGTAGGCATCGTCGTCACTCAAGCCCTGAGCCTTGAGGTCGTTATATTTATCGATCAAGTTTGCGAGTAATTCTTGCTTTACTTCAGTACGAGCTGGAAAGTCACCGTATGACTCAAAAGCCTGATCTACAAATGCTTGCAGTTTTGGTTCCATAGTTGTTTCTCCTTCTTATAACAGTCCATCAAGAATATGCTTGGCAAATTCCCAATTTTGCTTATTTGCTTGGTATGTTGTGCGACCCGCTTCGGTTATCCGATAGTATTTACGACGACCACCTTGCGTTTCGTCGCCCCAGTACGAAGTAATAGACACTTCATTTTCGAGGCGCTTCAAACTTGAGTACATTGTTGCTTCCTTGAGCTCATATTGGTGCTCGGAGTGTTCTTGTACTAGCTTGGTGATTTCGTATCCATACTTGTCACCGTCCAAAAGTAACTTGAGGATGATGGTATCGGTATGACCACGAAGCAAATCTGATGATAACTTTTTATCGATCATAGTTACATCATACGCCATATTACTATGACTGTCAAGGTAATATGTCTGTTAAAGTCGTTTGGGCACAAAGAAACCCGGCATTACTACCGGGTTTACAGGGGTCAATACTGAATATATATTGCAGCAGATGTACGCTACAACGCACATTATTAGGCGAGTGGCGTGCCGACGTGCGCATTGCCGTCGATAAATTCCTGACATAATCGTTCGAATACTGCGTTCGTCCAGCCAAAGCCGGTTTGCGATGGGTACACACCCTTGGCTGGTGGTTTCTCGGGTGAAACAACATTGTATTTTTCAAGAAATTCGCCGTGTTCCTTGAACCAGTCAAGGTTACACTGAAGCCATTTCATAGCCAGTCGGCGAGCGTCGTCGTGATACCCGTAGCGTTGTAAGCCCTTGATAACAAGGTACTGCAAGGGTGCCCAACCGTTTGGATAGGCCCACTGCGTTGGCATCGATCCAGGCACATACTGGCCAAGTGGCAAGCTGTCGGTCGTCGCCAGACCACCCTTTTGCTCGAAGCGACGCAAAGCCTTAACCAGCGCTTGCGCCTGGTGGCCGTCAACCATACCCGCCCACATACCGTAGTAGGCCGCAAGCGAGCTAACGTTGCCGCGGCGCTCTTTGACGTAGTTAAAGTCATAGAACAAGCCCCTGCCCTGATCCCACATGAGCTCGTCGATCGTATTTTTGCGTGCTTGTGCAGCGGCTTCCCATTCAGCAGCCTCTTTTTTGTCGCCTAAGATGCGTGCGGCATGCGCGAAGTCCATTTCGTACTTGAATAGCAGTGCATTCAGGTCACATGGTAGATAGTTGAGTGCATGGCGGTTAAAACGTGGCGTCATGTCCCAGCCACTTTCAGCTTCGGCGATATCGTGCAGATAGTTAAAATCGTAGTATCGGCTGAGGCCGCGGTACACTTGGCGAGCGTTTGGCTTGCGGGTACCCATCCAGACGGTATTGTATTCGTCTTTGGCAACAGCGATCATTTCTTTGAGCCAGCTCTTGCCAGGATTGTAGGCATTGTACAAATCAAAGATGAAGCTGCTCAAAAATGGTGGCTGCGAACGACTCAGGTAGTACATTTGTGAACCGTTTGGAATGATGCGGAAGCGTTTAAAGATACTCACGAAGTCTTCGAGAATCCCAAATACTAAGTCTTTGTGCTCTTCGTCCAGCAGACCCTGGATCATAAAGTAGCTGTCCCAGTAGTACAGTTCGTTGTAGTCAAACTCGTGGCCTTCAGCGTACGAAGGCACCAGGTATGGCTTTGGGACGCCAATGAGGCTATCAGTATCTTTTGGATTGTAACTTTCGAGCTTTGGCCAGTAATCTTTGATATACTGACGAGCAGCCGCAACATCATCAGCGGTTAGATCTTTAGTTTTATGGAATGGCAAGAAACGATGCTTACCGTCTGAGGCAATTTTTTTAGCTTTGTGTAACATATTACACTTAATCTAGCTTGGTCGACCCTTTGGCGTCAAGCTTAACACCGGTAAGGTGTATGTATTTAAGACATCATTTTGGCCGAAGTTAACCATTTGCGCATTAGAAGACGCTTAGGCTAAACGTGCAGAGCACTTTTTTGCAATTTAGGCTGGCATTTTACATTTAAGTGCTATAATGACTTTACTAGGAAGTGCTGCTTCATAGCGTTAAACGCCTCCAGTACCCCATAACACCAACTAAACTCGAGGAAGCAGCAGCTATTGAGATATTTGCCCGCTTTCTCTATGCATCTAAGGAGATAAGATGGCAAGTAAACTTTTTGTAGGCGGCTTACCCTACGCTGTAACCGAAGACGAACTGCGCGAATTGTTCGCAGACCTCGGTGAAGTATCAGCAGCTCAAATCATCATTGACCGCGAAACTAACCGCTCTAAGGGCTTTGGTTTCGTAACTATGTCTAACGATGACGAAGCACAAGCAGCAGTCAAGAAGCTTGACGGTCAAGATTTCCGTGGCCGCCGTTTGGCAGTCAACGAAGCTCGTCCACAAGAACGTCGCGAACGCAGTTTCGGTGACCGTGGCGACCGTGGCGACCGTGGTGATCGCCAAAACAACGACCGCGGTTTCGGCGGTGGTCGTCGCTACTAAGATACCCATTCAGGTATCAAGCAAAAATAACCGCTTACCCCAGCGGTTATTTTTTTACCCAAAATTTGGGGCATGAAAAAACCACCAACTGTTTCGTCTCGGCACTGCCGTCAGAACAATTGGTGGTTTTACTTTTAGTAGCGCTTTTCGATAAAGGTCAGCGCGAAGCCCATGCGACCAGCGCGGCCGGCGCGGCCAATGCGGTGCACGTAGTCTTCGTAAGACTGAGGAGTCGAGTAGTTAATAACATGTGTAATGTCGTTAACGTCGATACCGCGAGCTGCAACGTCGGTTGCAACCAGCACTTTTACTTCGCTCTTCTTAAAGCGGTTCAGTGCGCGCTGGCGTTGGCCCTGATTCTTACCACCGTGAATAGCGTCAGACTTAAAGCCACGAGCCAAAAGCTCTTCGTGAAGGCGCTCAACACTGCGCTGGGTCTCATCAAAGATGATAGCCTTGCCGAGTTCATCGCTGTTCAAGAGGTCGTGTAGCTTTTCAATCTTTTCGTCGTACGTCTTGTAGGTAACGACGTTCTGCTCAACGTTGTCGCTGGTTTCGCTCGTCTTAACTGAGACAGTTACTGGTTCGTCGAGGAAGCCGTTGATCAAAGTGCGTACTTTAGGATCCAAAGTTGCAGAGAAGAAGAACGATTGACGCTCAGCGCTCAAGTTGTCCAAGATAAAGCGGATGTCGTTGATGAAGCCCATGTCGAGCATGCGGTCAACTTCGTCAAGAACAGCAATGTTGAAGTTCTCAAGGCGCAATGTACCACGCTCTAAGTGGTCTTTAATACGACCTGGTGTACCGATAACGATACGAGGATTGTTGCGCAAGTCACGCAACTGTTGGCCCATTGAAGTACCACCGATAAGCAAAGCACCAAAAAGGCCGCTCTTCTTACCAATAACACGACATTCGTCTTCAATTTGCTGTGCAAGTTCACGTGTTGGAGCCATGATGAGGGCGCTTGCCTGCTCATCTTCCATCAAACGGTGCAATACAGGTAATGCAAATGCTGCAGTCTTACCGGTACCAGTGTTGGCGATACCAACAATGTCTTGGCCGTTCAAACCAAGTGGCACTGTCTGGTCCTGGATTGGCGTAGGCTGTTTAAAGCCCATGTTCTCCAGGTTGTCTTTCAGGAGTTGGTTAATTTCGAAGTCAGCAAACATGTACTGTGGTACATATGCTTCCTGAACAGTTGCCGGCTTGGCAGCACGCACGAAACGTGAAGGATCAATATAATCCTTCTTAAATGTTTTGCGCGAACGACCCTTACTGGGCCGATAGCTAGATTGACGACCTGACTGAGTCGGTCGCCTTTTTTGTGCATAATATGACATAAAAAAAGACCTTTTTTGTGTAACGTTTGATACTCGATTGTTGCGAATGACTCGAGCTGTTGAGGAGAGATCACCCAAGAACAATTAAGTATTATATTAGCATGATCTAATGCTTATGTCAAAGCATTAGTATACTTTTTATACGATTTCTGGCTGATTTTCCAGGTTTAATACACCTTATACACCATAATACACCCAAAAAATAAGAAAAATTAATGAAAAGTTTAAATTTCTGTGCTTACCCCTGTTAAGGATTAGCGGTATTCGGGGTTTTTGAAGTCAAAATGGGTGCCACTTTTCCATTCTTGCGGCAAATTACCATAGGCCGGAATGCCTCCAGCTTTTTTTAGCATTTTTGCCATATGCAGCAGGTTCCAGGTCATAAATGTGACGTTTCTGTTGGTGAAGTCATTTTGTGGTCCACCCGAACCGGTATCGAGGTAGCTTGGCCCAGGACCAGCAGCACCGACCCAGTAGGCGTCTGCAGCGGGCGGAATGGTGAAACCAATGTGCTGCAAGCTGTACAAGATATTCATCGAACAGTGCTTGCCGCCATCTTCATTACCCGTAATAATCGCCCCGCCAACCTTGCCGTAGTATATGAATTGCTGTTTGTCGTTATGGAGGGCCGAATTGCCATAGAGCCGCTCGATGAGCTGTTTAGTGATCGAACTATTGTCGCCAAGCCAGATAGGCCCGCAGACAATGACGATATCGGCTGCTTTAACACGCTCGAAGATGTCAGGCCATTCATCAAAAGCCCAGCCGTGCTCGCGCATGTCAGGATATACTCCAGTGGCAATCTCGTGATCAACAAGGCGCACCACATCAGTTTTGACGCCATGCTTCTCCATGAGGAGCTTACTAGCCTCGAGTAAACCTTCGGTATTGCTCGTTTCGGGGCTTTTCTTGAGTGTACAGTTAAAAAAGAGCGCTGTCAGACCCGAGAAATCCCATTCTTTGTGCTGTGCCATATACCCTCCCTTATGCTCTTAGTAGCATACCACTTTGACTAGTAGCTTGTACTGAGATGCCAAAGGCCACAGTAACGGCACTGGTACACATACAATCGCGTGCCGTGCTGGTGCTCAGCAACTGTAGCGGCCGCCTGAGCCTCTTTTTGCGTATCAAAGGCTAGTTTATGGGCGCAAGGGAGTTCGGGCTCTTCTTCGTACATGAGCCTTCCTTAGGCAGTTGCGTGTGGCGGCACTTCACATAACAGGTTCAGGCCAGTTTCGTTATCGTGGGCACGGCTTGCCGTAATGGTCAGTGGCTGAATGTGCAATTCGCATGTACCACCAACGATCATATCTTGGATGTGGCCACCAATTCCGCGGTATTCAGTATCACTGAATGAGCCATGCAAATGTAACAGCGGACCTTCTGGGCCACGCACGACATTACCCTGCAGGGCTGTTAGTTCTAGCGGACCAGTAAACTCTTTGGGGTAATACTGCTTGGTTTCTAGGTTGTAATAGACGAGCGTTGTCGACAGTGCAGCGCCAAGTCCTTGCACCCAGGCACTCGTAATTGCGGCATCCTGCATGAATGAGGTAAGGCTTTCGGTCAGAGACTCGCCTTTAGCGAGCACAACAACAAATGAGGAATCGGATGGAAATACTTTCATGCTTCTAGTGTACCATCCGTTGACATTTACTAACGTCTATAGCACAGTAGGCCACTGATGAACACGCATATACCCAGCCCCACCTGCGAGCGAGCCACCCAGCCCCTTCAGATAGCCGAGAATCTGTGTGCGCCCTGCATTCTTCCTCAAGACAGCGCTAAAATTGATGCGCTATCTCCGCCACAGCAGTTACAGCAGGCATGGAATGTCCTTGAGGGTGCTATTGCCCTTCAAGACGGAAACGTGTTCGAGCAATCCCTAGCTACCCGTGATGCAATGAGTGAAGCTCAGGCACATCCAGAAATAGCGGGCCAACGCGCGCTCCTACGAGCATTCGAACCTGCCTTCCGCGAGCGCGCTCGGGGCGTCAGGATTAGCGCCGAAGTACAAGCCCAGACACATGAACAACTCGGTGAGCTCCTCGTCACAGCAGCAGCCAGTGGCGAACCACTCACCTATACCAGCGGCCAGGCCTTGACGCTTTATTTAGGCTCGCATCATTCGAATGATCCATCAAGTATGTTGTGGCCAGCTTCGGCGCGCGAGAGGTCATCACCACATAGCACCCAAAACCATACGGTCTACATGCTCAACGAACCGACAGCGCGCATAAAAGGCAAAATCCCATTTGAGGTGCAATTACCACCTCCCAAAAGATACAGCTGCGACGTTCCAACCTTGCCACTACGTTTTACCCTTGACCCTACCCTTAAGGCGTTGCAAAGTGGTCACCTTGAAGCAATTCTAGATCTCTGCGCAGCCGATATGAAAGGTAAGCTATCAGAGGTTGACGGAGTTGCTCTCGAGTTTGCCGTACATTGCCTACGTAGCGGTATGCAGAATCGCATATTCAAATGGCGTATGGATGAGCTACGCCGCACCGCATTAGAAACGTAACAAAGAATACTTATGTCCGAAACAAACCACACGGGATGCAACACTACCCGCTCCTTAGCAATTGCAGAAAGCCTCTGCGCGCCTTGTCTCACTACGGCCCTGCCCAAGAAGACCAAAACACAAAGTGGTCGTATACATCGAGGCTGGCTCCTAACCGAAATTGCACTGGCCACGAGCGATATTGGCACTCAAAAGCGGCTGCTTAACGATGCGGGCAATTTTGTCGGTCAGGCGTTGCTCGGCAGAGCTGGCTATCCAACCTGGCTCAAAGGCACTGCCCTGCAAGGGGTACTGCCTGCTATGGGTGATCGAGCGCGCGGCGCCTCCATCACTGAAGCGCATCGCCAAACAGCCAACCACGCATTTGGCGACGGCCTCGTCGCTTTTCGAAATGCGCACCGCGCTACTAATATTGGCCTTGCTGCAGAAACACTGGCCCACTTCCTTATGAGTCGACCAGAAGCTGCGCCGCAAGACTTTCTATACCCAGCCTCACCTCGCGAAGAAGCCAGCACCCAGCATAAGCGCCTTAATCATGACGGATACACGCTCTGGCCGTCAGCCGCAGGCAACCCAGGTAAATTTCCATTGCAGATCAAGCTAAAGGGTGTGGGGAGCACTCAGTATGATGTGCCTTGTATCAATATGCAGGAGACTCTCAAGCCGGTACTTGAAGTTATTGGTTCGCCAGATGTAGCTGACGTGATCCGCTTTGCTATCGATGAACGCCTTGGCATTGAAAGCGACTACCAATCGAATGTTCTTGATTTTGCTGGGCACTGCTTGAAAACGCGCATTGAGGCTGCTGCATTTACTGTTAGTTTGAAGGATATGCAGATGTAGCAGCCTGGCGGGTACGGATAAGTGCAGAAAATAGCTCCCAGCTATTTTCAGATATTCACGGTACCCGCTTCACTGTCAGACCAAAGAAAATACCCAAGCTTTTGGCTTGGGTATTTTCTTTGGTGGAGCTGGCGGGTACCGCCCCCGCGTCCGCAAGTTTATCTTGGTTGATCTATCCTACAGGTATAGGTCGTTTAGTATTGTCTCGAGGACCAAACGGTTAAACGGCCAAAACGTCTGTTCCTCAAAGCCCTAATCTTAGTACTCGTGTTGGGCATTCACGAATAAGCGTTCAGATAATATAAATGCCTTTTCGCTATCTGAAATCACGTCAGGCATTGTTACCTAAAACTAGGCAGCAAGTGCGAGCTCACGCTGGCCAAGGGCTGCGCGAACTGCGTCACCAAAAGTAGTTTTTGCAACTATTTGGGTTTTGCCTATAACGCTGACAAGCGACCTGCTGATCGAACCGATAAAGTCCCACGTCGAGCTTAAAATTCAGCCCCACATAAGCATTATTATACCATAATTATTTTGCAAGTGTATATTGGTGACTATTTGCATCTGTGACAAACTGGTCTTTATGACTCAACTTCCCGAACTTTCGACGAATTCGTTCCATGAGCACCTGTATGTCACGCCAGATTTAGCCCCTAACTCGCCCTATCAGCATTTTGCGGCGGGCCTTGATGCTACCGCCCCCGATCAAAGTCTCGAGAGGTGGATACGAGAGGTCGCCGCGCCCAGTACCGCAATCGCTCGTTTTGTAACGTTTCGCCAAATTTTTGGGGTCGTACGGCGGGGAGATCAAGAACTTCTAACTAAAACTGAGCCTTTTGACATTTCAGGCTATACATACCTTGATGGAATTATTTGTGCGCCTACTGTTGATGGGGCGTTTACCGCGATTCAAAAGCAGCGAACGGATACCGAAAGAACACTGTCCGAAGGACAGGTACAGCTCGTGGTTATGCCACTATTACAGGACAAGCCAGATCAACTAGTTGTCGATAGGTTCGGTTATGTGCGCATTTTTGATACTGCACGTGATCGTCTACTACCGCTTAGAGCGTAAACGGATGGTCGCAAGCAGTGGTTCGGTTTGGCTGACAAACCCAGGCGTGTACGTGCACCAAGCTTTCGAGCAGTTGCTTTTGCTGCTTGTCGGGCACCTTATCGAGCATCGGCGCCACGTACTGTTGCATAGCGGCATCGACTGCTTGGGTCATCTTAGTACCCTTTGGGGTAAGCCTATGGATATGTTCACGGCGGCTCTTAGGGTTGATGGCACTTACCAAGAGCCCCTTTTCGGCCAGTAGCTTGATCTGGCGGCTAATACTAGCTTCGGTTTGACCAAGGTTAGTCGCCATTTGGTGCTGTCGGATTTCAGGTACGCGCTCCAGCATCTGCAAAAGCTTAAACTGCGAATAGCCTATACCAACTTTTTCTTGCATGATCTGATCCACCTGGCGGCTCAAGAGCGGCCCGATGTGTTGCAATAGATAGCCAATAGCCTCTGCTTGGTCCATAAAATACTCCCCGTTACTCGGGTAATACTTTACGCGTTAATAGTTAGCAGATCAAGCGTCAAGATCGCGGTAGTGCTGGTACAGAACGTGCCACTGCTCAAGTGACAATGCCTGCGCACGCGTTGTGGGAGCAATGCCAGAACCTTCGAGTAGCTCCTGCGTCTGCTGGCGTGATAGGTGTAATCCACCACTCAGTGAGTTCAGGAGTGTCTTACGGCGCTGCGCAAAACCTGCTTTTACGACTCGAAAGAAAAGCTTGGTGTCGACATCAGGAAAAAGTGGTGCTTTGCGGAAGCGCAGAGCCAAAATTTGGGAGTCCACTTTGGGCGGCGGCGTAAAGAGTTCAGCTGGCACTAAGCGATCAAGCCATACTTCGCAGTAGAATTGCACACTGACGCTGAGAAGCGACAGAGCACCAGGCTTAGCACAAACTCGCTCGGCTACTTCTTTTTGGATGAGTAGCGAGGCGCTCGTGAAGTGATTAGAGCTTTCACACATCACACGTAGCAAGTTGCTTGTCAGGTAATACGGAATATTAGCTACTACTTTATAGCCGGCAGGTAATTGCGTAAGGTCAAAGCTGAGGATGTCTTGGTTGACGACCTGAAGGTTGTTGGCTGGCACGCGCATTGGCAAATCACGCGCCAAGTCCTCGTCAAACTCAACCGCAACAACAGTTGCCGCCTGATGCACAAGCTTTTGCGTGAGAGCGCCAGGGCCAGGGCCAATTTCGAGCACTACGTCGCCCTGTTGCACGTCAGCCGCTGTAAGCATGGCATCCAAGCTTGCTTCGTCGTCAAGCCAGTGCTGTCCTAATGATTTTTTTGTATGTGGAAGTTGTTGCATAAGACCTACCAGTAATGATGTTGTACCCAATAATTATACGCGCC